>Ga0129308_1000097_pt1 | contig 150590 bp, 128 predicted proteins | sample L827metagenome_FD_94440 | JGI IMG/M metagenome (GOLD analysis project Ga0129308, IMG submission 94440) | Ring-tailed lemur group fecal microbial communities from Wisconsin, USA - L827 metagenome | ecosystem: Host-associated > Mammals > Digestive system > Large intestine > Fecal | place: USA...
CATTGACCGTCAGGCCGCTTTTGAGAACCCGGATGATCTGTTCCCCACCATCTACCGCGTAGACCGTATCCAGAGCTTCCGGGAGACGGGAGAGCGGTTCTCTCCGGCCTATACCGGACGGTTTCAGGAGGGAGAGTTCCGTAAGCGGGTGCAGTTTATGTATGGGGGCAAACTACAAACAGTGAAGTTCGTCTATACCGGACCGTCTATCGAGGCCGTACTGGATCGATTGCCCACCGCTGAGATTCTGGAGGAGCGGGACGGGGCCTACACCGTTCAGGCGGAGGTGTTTGGAAAGGGAATTGAGATGTGGTTGAGAAGTCAAGGTGAATATGTCTGCATGGCATAGTAGCTTTTGGACGCCATATCACGTGGAAGAAAAGGATGACAACTATGGAAGATAAAGATAGGCTCAACGCATCTGAAAGGCAACATTCTGGGGCCGATATTGCTGGAGCAGTTAATTCTGATTTAAATGCCGCAGCCGTTCAAACACATATGGATAAATTTCATGCGTCGCAAGGCCACGGGTACGCAGCGGAGCAAGCTAATCACCTTTATGATATTTTAACCGGAAAAGATGCCGTAATTGTGGGCGGAGACAATGCCAAGGATGGCCCAGATCGACTTGTAAATGGTGTAACAATTCAAACGAAATACTGTGCAAAAGCATCTGAATCTGTTGCCGCTGCCTTTGAAAAAGGGCAGTATCGTTATATAAATCCAGATGGTTCGCCGATGCAGTTAGAAGTTCCAGCAGACCAATACGATGAGGCTGTGGAATTAATGGTGAAGCGGATAAAAGAGGGGAAAATCGCGGGAGTTACAGATCCAGAGTCAGCGAAGGAACTTGTTCGCAGAGGACAGTTTACCTATAATCAGGCTCGCAACATTGTGAAATTCGGAACCGTAGAATCTCTTACTTTTGATGCGGTGAATGGCGCTATTATTTCTACTAGTGCATTTGGCATCACAGCAGTTCTCACTTTCGCAAATTCTCTATGGAATGGAGCCTCCCTCGACATTGCTATTGAAAATGCAGCATATTCAGGTTTGCAAATTGGCGGAGCTGCCTTTGTCAACACTGTCATCACTGCTCAGTTGATGCGTACTGCAATACCTAAGGCACTAGTCGCGCCAACAGACTCCGTCATTAAATTATTAGGCCCCAAAGCTTCTGCAAACATTGCCAATGCACTCCGCTCTGGTTCCAACATCTACGGTGCTGCGGCGATGAATAACATGGCCAAACTATTACGATGCAATATCATCACTTCTTCGGTTATGGTAGTAGTGCTTTCGGCAAAGGACATTGGTAATGCATTTCGGGGGCGAATTTCCGGGCAGCAGTTATTTAAAAATCTTGCTACTACTGCTGGAGGTATCACTGGAGGGACAGCGGGATTAATCGCTGGAAAGTTTGTATTAAATCTAATAGCTCATGGAGCTGGAGAAGTTGTTGGTTTTGTGGTCGCTCTTGCTGGAAGTGCGGCAGGAGGAACAGTGGGAGGAGCGGCTACAAACGCAATCATTGGACAGTTTATCGAAGATGATGCGGTGGCTCTGGTCAAGATTATCGAGAATACCTTCTGTCAATTAGCACAGGAGTATATGCTGACCCAAGAAGAACTTGATATTGTGCTGTGTGATCTGAGCCGTGCACTTAATGGGGACACACTTCTAGATATGTTTGCAAGTCCTGATCGTCAAGCATTTTCGGACAAACTGGTGAGGGAACAAATAGAACGCCTTATACGAGGCCGTTGCAGAATCTACTTACCAACGGAAACGGAGTTCGTTCAAGGCATTGGAAGACTGATTGAAGATGCAGAACATGGAACCGGGATATTTGCCAGAAATGCCGTCTATCAAACTGACCCAGTCGAAATTGGAAGGAAACTGACTGGCGAGGAACTCGAGCCTCATGCTGCACGAAAAGGATTATATGCAGCTAAACACATGAATCTGGCCCAGGTGCAGGCAGAGGGGCGATTAAGGAAAATAGCTGCGGATGAACAACAATTCCAGATAGGGATAAAAACACTTCACCAAGAACGTAATGGCATGAAGGATGAGCTTGCAGCGTTATTAGGAGGAACAGAAAAATGAGTGTAGAGTTAAGCATTATCGGTTCGTCCGTATTGAGTGAGTCGGAACGGACTGAATTAGAAACTCATATTGACTCACTGATTGCTGCTCACAAGAATAACCGGCAGGAAATCAACAGGCTTGTGTTTGAAAGCGTTTCCGCTATTACAGCCGGTGAGGACTATGAACGTCAGCTTGCCACCAAGAAAGGGTTAAGACGTTTTATTGGCGGTATCACGGGTAGTAACAAGAAACTTCAGGACAAGATCAACAGCAGTCGTGCGGCAGCTCAATATGCGTCCCAGCAGACTTTACAACGGCTGGCAGAGCAGAACCTGATGAGTTTTGACTTGATTGCTGCCGTCAACAATAAACTAAACGCTTCCGTGACCACTATTGAGAGTGAGATCAATCAGATTTATTCTGCGCTGATTTCTTTTTTTAAACAGAATCGTAGCGATATGATCCAACTGGAAAATCGCGTGGAAAGGTTGGAGCGGAATGTGAATTTGCTTAATTGGCAAAACTCCATAGAGTATCAGATGTTTAATGGAGTCGAGTATTCAGAACTAGATGATAATTCTAAAATTGTCTGTATGGTACGAGACTTTTATGATATTACTGGCGGAGAGTGGACAACCTCGGATTTATTGCTTTTAAAGGTGGCGATGAGTTCGATTGGACTGGCACCTAGGGGGAAAATCGGCTATTTTGAATTTATAACTGCTGTTGCTAAAGATAGTTGTCTGAAACAACATCTTCTGAGCAATGAAAAGATATATGGTATTCCTGAATACTATTTGGTCCCCTTGACTGGCCTCAAAAAGTTAGAAATGTTAAATGAAGAAGAGCGGTATGTTGTTGACACTGTTGTGGATACCATAAGAGACAATGGAATAGTGGTGCAGCCCCAGTGTGTATCTGAAAATTTGACACGCAAGTTTTTAGAACAGGAAAATGGATTCAATGTGGATGTGCAGATTGAGAATTTCGATTTGGTGTTAGAATTACTGTTTAGCTTAAATCAGGCAAAGGCAGAAGGTTGTCTGGCAACGGAGTATGTTACTGAAGAAAAACATATATTGGAAGCCGCTTCCAGCGACGGAGAAAATCAGAATGTCCAGGAAGAAATAGTAGAAGAGCATGCAGACGAAGTCGTAAATGAACAGGATTGTGCCAAAGTCGAAGCAACAGAAGGACTTTTAGATTGGCAAGCAGGGGAAATATTTGCTAAAATTTTTGTGGAGTGTGATGGCGCAAGCGGACGCAAGATTATTGCTGAAACGGATCATTATTTTTTAATACGAGAAAGGCCATCAATATTAGATGACGAAGATGACGAGGAAGATACTGAGCACATCTTGTTTAAAAGTTTAAACAAGTCAACGATGGCGTTCATAGACTTACCAGCACTCTCTCAATTTACCACTACCCCTGTATACGTATTTGGAGATACTATTTTTATTGAGCAATCAGACGATAGAAACACTTCAATTTGGCAGTTTTGTTTGGCAGACAACACTTCACGTAAAATTGCTGACAATATTGTTCTTTGCCGTTCGCAACTTTCCACAGAGACGATACGGCTTGAAGGAAAATATCTTCCTTGCCTTAAAAATAATCATCTGTGTATTCTTGATACTGAAACAAATGAGCTTCAAAAAGTTTACTATGAGGAGCACTGGATTCAGAATCCATTATCATTTACCATAAGTAAGGATCATATAGCCTTTTGCGTGAAAGCTTCAGAATTAGACGGGGATGAGGACGACAGTGCCGTCATCTCTGTCTATGACATTGAGCAAAGGCTGTTTAAAAAAGTGGACATAAAGAAAAACAAAAAGAACCAAGAGCTGCTTTCGGCCCTTGATGTCTACAATATCAGTGCAGCAAATACTGGATTAGTGACTTATCAGGATAAAACTTATATGTTTACTAATGAAGGCATTTATTTACTGCAGATTACCGGGGGAGAGTTGGTGCGTTGGAGTATGATATATGATGAGACACCGGATATCTGTGAAAGCAAAATGCTGTCTGACAGATTTGTTTGGCTAGACTATGAAGATAGTTTGTTTATGATAGATTTTGCCGCTGGAAAAAAGCAGAAAATGATGTCTTCGGTAGAATATAGAGATATTGAAGCCAGAATTGGAAATTACTTATATCTGAGGAAGGGAAAAGAGGGTTGCTGTATTTCGCTAAATCCTCCACGCAAGAAAAGAAAAGTGAAGTATAGCACATATAGTTACTGAGAAGTGAGACCGCCGAAAATTCTGTGTAATCGACGTTCCTCGACAGTATGAAAATCTTCGACTAAGTCAAGAATGAGATCAAACATTCAAGACGAAGGAGACGAAGATTATGCAGTCAGTACCGCAGGATTTGTTGAAGGAATACGTTCAGAGCCAGCACTTCACCAGCACGACGGAGATCATGGAGGCCATGAAGGAAATGTTCCGGGACGTCATCCAGACCGTCATGGAAGTGGAGATGGACGAGGAGCTTGGTCGAGAGCGTTGCGAGCGCTCGGACGCGCCGGAGGGCACCCCCAGAAACTACCGCAACGGCTACACGAAGAAGACTGTCAAGACCCAGCTGGGCGAGGTGGACATCAAGGTGCCCCGGGACCGGAACGGCTCCTTCGAACCCAAGATCATCGGCAAGTATGACCGGAACGCGGATGGGATGGAGGATAAGATTCTGGCGCTGTACGCCTGCGGCATGAGCCAGCGGGATATCGCCGAGCAGATCAAGGAACTGTACGGCGTGGAGATCTCTCCGGAGCTGGTAACGAAGATCAGTGAAAAAATCATGCCGGAGGTCACAGCCTGGCAGAATCGCCCGCTGGAGCCGGTGTATCCTTTCGTGTTCATGGATGCCATTCACTACAAAGTGCGGGAGGACCGGCGGTATGTGACCAAAGCAGCCTATGTGGTGCTGGGTGTCACCATGGATGGCAGGAAGGACATTCTGGGCGTCTGGATCGGAGAGCATGAAAACAGCAAATTCTGGCTGAATGTGCTGAATGACCTCAAAAGCAGGGGCGTTTTGGATGTATATCTGTTCTGCACGGACGGCCTGTGTGGGATGATGCAGGCGATCGAGGCCGTCTTCCCGAAAAGCCGGCTGCAGCGCTGCATCGTCCACCAGGTGCGCAGTTCCACCAGATATGTCAGCTACAAGGACATCAAGAAAGTCGTTGCAGATTTGAAGAAGATCTACGGTGCCGTCACACTGGAGGAAGCCGAGAAAAATCTGCAGACCTTCGCGGAGACCTGGCGTAAGCAGTACCCCTCCTGCGTGAAAAGCTGGGAGGAAAACTGGCCGGGTTTAAGCACGTTCTTTGAATACCCCGTGGAGATTCGGAAAATCATATACACGACGAACATCATCGAGGGCCTGAATCGCCAGTTCCGGCAGATCACAAAGAATAAACCCTCCTTCACGAATGACGACTCCCTGCGCCGGATGCTGTATCTGGCCTCCCAGCGCATCGTGAAGCACTGGCACGCCAGATGTCAGAACTGGGACCTGGTGCTCAGTCAGCTGGAGATCATGTTCGCCGACCGAGCCGTTGGCTGACTCCCTTGTCCTAGTATGCCATGGCGGTCAGACCGGCATTCACGCCGTGCCGGCGCGCATACCGTTCTGACCGCCATGGCTTTCGGTGATCAAGGGATTCAGGCCAGAATCCGCCCTGCTTTCCAGCGCCATTCTTGACCTTGTCGAAAATCGCTTACACAAAATTTTACGCCCGGCCTGAGAAGTCGGGGTACGACAAAATTACGACACTCTTTCAAATCTTATTACCATTTAAACCATGCCAAAAACCATCTCCCCCTGTAAATTCAGTGGTTTCAAGGCAAAAAAATAACGCCTCCCGCTTGACGTGCGGGAGGTCACAGGTTCGAGTCCTGTATCGTCCACCAGAACAAACCCTTGAAGCTGTAAGGCTTCAAGGGTTTTTGTTTTTATCCGGTTATGCCCAATCATATATTGGAACGGAATACCTCCCGGTGGTATAATGGGATCAGAAGGAACTGGCACCCAAGCGGAGGGGGCCGGATCGTGGAGCAAGGAGGTATTTTACATGACCATTCAGGAAAAATTCGCAAAACTGGGGATCGATAACGCCCCCGGCCAGGAGGCCCTTCAAAAGTCGCAGATGTTGGAGCTGCGCTGCGGGAAGCTGGAGGGGGCCCCTGTGGACTTCTCCCACGGAGATGTGGACGCCCACGTTCCAACCCCCGGCAGTTTTGAGGTGTTCGCCGCCGGCGTGGAGGAGGGGGGTGCCCAGGCCTATACGCCCTACCGCGGCCGTAAGGAGATCCTGGAGCACGTAGCAAGCAGCCTGTCCAAGTTCACCGGCGCCGCCATCGACCCCGCTCAGAACGTGATCCTGAGCCCGGGCACCCAGGGCGCCCTGTTCCTGGCCATGGGGGCCAATATCATGCCCGGGGACAAGGTAGCCATCGTGGAGCCGGACTATTTTGCCAACCGGAAGATGGTGGAGTTCTTCGGCGGCCAGATGGTGGCCGTACCCATGGCATATGATCGGGTTCAGACCGGAGCAGGCATCGCCCTGGCGGCTTTGGAACAGGCCTTCCGCCAGGGCGCAAAGATGTTCCTGTTCTCCAATCCCAACAACCCGGTGGGCTGTGTGTACTCCTATGAGGAGATCGTCTCCATCGCGGCGATGGCAAAGCGGTATGGCGCCACCCTGCTGGTGGACGAACTGTACTCCCGCCAGGTCTACCCCGGCATCCAGTACACTCACCTCTGCGCTCAGAAAGAGATCCCTGAAAATCTCATCACCATTATCGGTCCCTCCAAGACGGAGTCCCTCAGCGGCTACCGCTTGGGTGTGGCCTTCGGCACCGCGGAGATCATCGAGCGCATGGAGAAGCTCCAGGCGATCATGGCCCTGCGCTGCAGCGGTTACAACCAGGCGGTGTTCAAGACCTGGTTCAACGAGCCGGAGGGCTGGATGGAAGCCCGTGTGGCGGCGCACCGGGAGATCCGGGACGCCATCATGGACAAGCTGGAAGGGGTACCCGACGTCTCCGCCCGGCCCACCGAGGGCGGCAGCTACCTGTTTGTCACCATCCCGGAGCTGGACGTGAGCCTGCACCAGTTCATCCGCATCCTGCGCCAGCTGGCGGGGGTCACTGTGACGCCCGGCACTGAATTTGGCCCCCAGTATCTCCATCAGTTCCGCATCAATTTCTCCCAGGATAAGGAGAAGGCCGTGGCGGCTGTGGAGCGGCTGCTGGCCATTTTGGAGCTCTACCGCAAGCATTGACGGAATGGAGGGAACATTATGAAAAGAATCGCGTTTTTGGGCGGCGGAAAGATCGGCCGCAATATGATGAAGCATGTCCAGGAGAACGGCAAGGCCGAGGTGGCTTTCGTCTACGACCCCTTCCTGAAGGAAACCGATCTCAACGGCATCCCCGTGGTCAAAGAAGTGACGGACGAAATGTTGGAGGGGCTGGACCTGGTGGTGGAGTGCGCCAACGCCGGCGTGGTGGCCCAGTTCATGGTCAGGGTTTTAAAATACACCAACTTCATGCCCTTTTCCATGACCGCTTTCCGGGATGACAGCCTGCGGGCCGGAGCCGGGGAAGCCGCCAAGGAATACGGCCACATAGTCTATCTGCCCCACGGCGCCATTTTGGGCCTGGACGGCATTTTTGACGGACGCAGCGAACTGACCGAAGTCACAGTGGAGACGATCAAGAGCCCGGCCAGCCTGGGACGCGCTGACACAGAGTATACGGTCCTGTATGAGGGACCCACCCGCAAGGCCGCCGAACTCTATCCCCGCAACGTCAATGTCCACGCGGCCATCGCCCTGGCCGGTATCGGCTTTGACAAGACCCACTCCAAGATCATCGCCGATCCCTCCGTCCACACCAACACCCACCTCATCCATCTGGTTGGCAAGGGAATTGACTTTACTATTCGTGTCTCCAGCTTCTCCGAGGGCGGTGTGACCGGAAAGTATACGCCGCTGTCCGCCTGCGGCAGTCTAGACCGCGTGCTGGGCGGCGCGGGCTTCCAATTCGTTTGACGGATTTCCCACAGCCAAGACGGAAGGCAAGAAATAAAAATGGAGCCGGAAGAAATCATATTTCTTCCGGCTCTCCATTTCGAGATCGAATCGGTTTCCTTGGCGTTTAGATCACATAATATGTTGGTGCCCACCGGTGATGTTTCCTCCTTCTGACATTGTAAAGGGGTCCATCGTGCCGCCTAAAACGAACAGACAGGCTCCGCGGAAATCTCCGCGGAGTGATAGGGAATGACTCTGGCAAAGGAATTGCTGCCTCCAAGAACCTTCATCTGTCCCAGGTTCAGATGGACCGGATAGCGCAGCAGCTCCATTTGACCGTCCTCCACCAGTTGCGCGCTGAAGCTGCCGTGTTCCACAGTCCCGGTCATGACGGCATGTCCGCCAAGGGCCAGGACTGTGCGGACAGTTTCTCTGGCAGCGGGACTCCGCAGCTGCGGGTCACTGACAAACAGGATGCCCTGTTTGTCAGTTCCGCTGTATGGCGCAACGATATTTTGAAGGTTCTCTGAGGCAGGCTTCATCCAGCCGCGGTATTCTTTTCCAAGCTCACCCCAAAAATGGCTGTCTCCAAAGAATGGCCCCTCCAAACCGCTTTGCCGGAACAGCTGGAGAAGCTCCAGCCCCCGGCCGTACTTGGGGACAGGAAAGACCAGCGGCCCATATTGCGCCATCAGTGCTTTGACCTGTGTCGTTAAATATGTGCAGGCGTCATCGTAGCTGGTCTGGCCGGAGCCGTAGGCACAGTCCAGTACGGCGACATCCGCCGTTTGCCCGCGGATGGGCTCGGTGACGTATACCTGGGTATCCTCCGTATAGTCCCCGGAGAACAAAATGCTTTTCTGCTCCATGGAGAACCGGTACCAGACGCTTCCGACGCAGTGCCCGCTGCGGCCCCACCGGATATGGACACCGTCATAGGAGCCCTCCCGGCCGGGACAGAGTTCTTCCAGAGAAAGCCCGGCCTCCAGATGAAAGGGAAGCTGCTCCAGTGTGTGCCGGGAGGCGATGACCGGCCCGGTATAGCCCATGCTTCGCAGCCAGGGCAGCGCGCCGGTGTGGTCGGTGTGGGAGTGGGTCAGAAATACGCACCGCAGCCGCTTTGCCTGCTCGGCAGACAGCCGGGGATAGCCTCCGTCTGCTTCTCCCGCCATGACGCCGCAGTCCACCAGAAAATTCGCATAGGTCCCTTCCACAAGGAAGCAGTTGCGGCCATGTTCGCCGCAGCCTCCGGCGATATATAACCGCATACTCATGCTCCTTTCTGCCGCGCGATCACCCGGTTCAAAATCAGCAGCGCCGTGGTGGTAAACAGGACGCACAGCACCGCCATGGCCATGCCCACCGATACGCTGCCCTGCTCAAACTCCCGGACGATGTAAGTGGATACCACCAGCGTATTGGGCGGGGCGATAAGGCTAGCGGTGACCAGTTCCCGGAAGGCAATGATAAAAGTCATCATCCAGCCGGTAGCCACGCCTTTCAGAATGAGGGGCAGGGTGATACGGCGGAAGATGTAGAAGGGGCTGCCGCCGAATACCTGTCCCGCCGCCATCAGACTGTCGCTGATCTGGGTGAAGGCGGAGGTGACATACTGGACCGTATAGGGCAGAAACAGCACCACATAGGCCAGCACCATGATTCCCAGCGTATTGTAAAGGGGCAGAATGCGGTAGATCTGGTTCCAGAACAGCATGATGCCGATGACCAGCACGATGCCGGGCAGCATCTCCGGCAGCAGGCCCATGGCCTCCACCACCTTCCGCAGCCTGGAATGGGAATTCCGTACCGCCAGCACCACCAGCGTTCCCAGCACCGCGCAGATGGTAGCGGAGGACACCGCCAAAATCAGACTGTTGGTCAGGGCGCTGACGCCCTTGGCGTTCTCCGTGAACAGCTCCACATAGTGCTGGAGGGTGAAGTTACCTTTCGTGAAGCCGTAGCCACGGAGCTTGATGAGGGAGGTGGAGATGACGGAGAAATAGGGCACGCCGATGGACAACAGCAGCACCACGCCGATATAGGCCCAGCAGACGGCTTTCACCGGTTTCGACAGCCTGACCTCCACGAACCGGCTGCCCTTGCCGTTGACCAGATGGTAGCTTTTTCGGGTGGTAATGTAGTTCTGCAGCATCCACATGCACAGGCAGATGCCCACCAGCACGGAGGCCAGCGCCGCCGACTTGCCGAAGGCGATGGGGGCCACGGTGGCATAGCGGTGAATTTCCGTGGTGAATACCTCGAAGCCGATGCGGCGCCCCAATGTGGAGGGGGTGCCGTACTCGGAGATGGTCTTGACGAACACCAGCAGGGCGCCGATGGCGTAGTTTCCGCTGAGCAGGGGGAGAAAAATCTTCTGCATCCGCTGCCAGAAGCCAGCCCCGAAGACCGCCCCGGACTCCTCCAGACTGGAGGGGATGTTCAGCATGGCGTTTTTCAGCATGGTCAGCATGAAAGGAAACACATGGAGGCTCATCACCAGCACCAGCCCGCCCAGGGAGAAGAACCAGTTCTCGCAGCCCTCGGCGGCAGGGACGAGCTGCTGGAGCAGGCCCCGCTTCTGCATGAACAGGATCCAGCCCATGGAGGCGATGTAGGGCGGCGTCATAAATGGGATCATGAAGATGATGTCAAAGGCCCGGTACCGGGCAAAGCAGGTCCGGGAAAAGAGGTAGGCCAGGGGCGCGGCGATGGCTGTGGAGAGGAGCACCACCAAAACACCCAGCAGCAGGGAATTGCCGATCATCACCGCGTTTTCGCTCTCTGTCAAGGTCTGCCACGCCGAATAGAAGTCAAGGCGGCCATCCACAATGACCGCCTTGGCAAATATCATGATGAGTGGGCAGACGATCAGAAAGCAGAGCACAGCGGCCAGCAGGGCGAGGGGCAGCTGTTTCTTGACTCTGACGTCCATGGACACCTCCGCTTACTTGCAGATCTCGTTGATCTTGGCCGCGGAGTCGGAGGCAATGGCCATCATGGCGTCCCAATCGCATTCGATCTGAGGGATGTCCTCCAGGTTGGTGCGGCCGTCGCACTTCACATCGCTGCGGCCGGGCAGCAGATAGGCGTTGGCCACCAGCTGCTGGGCCTCGTCGGAGAACAGGTAGTCAATGAAGGCCTTGGCGTTGTCCGCGTTGGGGGCGGTGTTCAGGATCATGGCGGGACGGGGATTGACCACAGTGCCGCCGGCGGGATAGTAGATGTTCAGAGGCTCACCCTTGTTGATGGAAGAATAGGCGTTGTAGTCCACGCCAGCCACCAGGATGCCCACCTCTCCGGTGGTGACGGCCTCCAGAGCGGCCTTGTTGGCACCGGGGACGGTCATGCCGTTGTCAGCCATGGCCTGGAAATCATCCCAGCCGTTGGCGTTGACATAGCCCGCCACGAAGTCCTTGCAGGCGCCGGACTTCTCCGGGTCGGGGATGGCCAGCTGGCTCTTGTATTCCGCGCTACCCAGCTCGGACCAGTCGGCGGACAGCTCGGGGATCACGGAGGTGTTGTAGATGACGCCCACGGCGGAGGCGCTGTATCCAAAGAGCGTGGAGTCCCCGTCGATCCAGCCATCCACCACCTTGCCGGCGTTGGCGGGGATATAGGACATGAGCTTGCCATCCTGCTTCATGGACAGGCCGTCGGACCAGGAGGCCAGGATGACCACATCCGCCACGGGATTGGCTTCTTCCGCCTCCAGACGGGCCAAAATCTCACCGGTGGTACCCTGGAACTGCTCCACCTCCACGCCGGTGGCGGCGGTGAAGCCGGCGGCGATCTTGTCCGCGAGACCTGCGGGAGAGGGCATGTAGACCGTCACCTTGCCGGACAGCTCCTTGGCTTCGGCAGGCTCCTGGGGCTCGGCACTCTGGGATTCGGCGGGCTTGTCCGTGCTGGTGTCGGCAGGTGCGGAACTGCTGCCGCAGGCGGCCAGACCAAGGCACATGGCGCCGGCCAGCAAAAACGCGAGTATCTTTTTCATGTTCAAAACCTCTTTTTCTTACAGTGTGATGATGTTTTGTTCTTCTATGTAAATCGGGAGGGATGTCCCGACAGACATTTTTTCCGCGGACGGCAGCACCCAGCTCTGGTCTTGGTATTTCAGATGGAGCTGGTAGGAACTGCCCAAAAATTGGGCGGACTGGACCTGGGTGTCGAACCGTTGAGTATGATCCGCGAATCGCAGAGCGGCTTTTTCCGGACGGAACATGTGGTGGCCGTCGATCCAGTTGGAGGCGCCCACAAAGCGGGCCACAAATTCGGTTTTGGGCGCGGAATAGATGATCTCCGGGCTGTCGTACTGTTCCACCACGCCGCCGGAGAGGACGGCGATCCTGTCGCTCATGCTCATGGCCTCCGTCTGGTCGTGGGTGACAAAGACAGAGGTGATGCCCAGGCGCGCGGTCAGCTCCCGCAGCTCCGTGCGCATTTCCTCCCGGAGCAGGGCGTCCAGGGCGGACAGGGGCTCGTCAAACAGGATGCACTGGGGCTCGATGACGATGGCCCGGGCAAAGGCCACCCGCTGCTGCTGACCGCCGGAGAGCTGGTGGGGATACCGCTGGGCAAAATCGTCCAGCCGCACGGCGTGGAGGGCATCTTTGACCCGCCGGTCCAGGTCTTTGGTGTCCCCCGAGGCCCGCAGGCCGAAGGCCACATTTTCAAATACGCTCATGTGGGGCCACAGGGCGAAGTCCTGAAACACGAACCCCAATCCCCGCTTTTCCGGCGGCACGTTGATGGTTTTCTCCGCGGAAAAGACGCACCGGTCGTCAAAGAAAATTTCGCCTGTGTCCGGCGTCTCCAGTCCGGCGATCATGCGGAGCAGGGTCGTCTTGCCGCAGCCGGACGGACCTAATAGGGTGGTGAAGCTGCCGCTGTCGATCTGGAGCGTGGTGGGCCGGATCACCGCTTTTCCGCCAAATCCTTTGGTAATACCCTGAAGACGAATATCCATTCCGGGGACCTCTCTTTCTGTGACTTCAAGTATTTTACTGTATGGAGTGATACGGCAGCCACCACCGCCCCGTAAAAGCTTTGTTATGTGTTTGTAAAGTGAAATTTGCCGCAATTGCGCTTTACGGCGATTTAACGGAGCTTTTACAGGGGAACGGTGTCGAAAAACCGGCGCTTTTTCTATACTAAAAAGAAACTGCAAGTGTTTAGAGAAAGCGTGGATGAGGGATGAATACCTATTTGAACCGGGAACTGTCCTGGCTGAAATTCAATGAACGGGTGTTGGAGGAGGCGGAGAGCGAGAGCGTGCCGCTGTGCGAGCGGCTGACCTTCGCTTCCATCTACCAGAGCAATCTGGACGAGTTTTTCATGGTACGGGTGGGGTCGCTGGCGGACCAGATGCTTCTGTCCAAAGAGATCCGGGACAACAAGACCCACATGACCGCCGAGGAACAGATCAAAGCCGTTCTGAAAGACGTGGCGCGGCTGAACCGGCGGAAGGACGCGGTCTATACCGCGCTGATGAGCCGGCTGGAGGACCACGGTGTCCGGCTGGTGAACTTTCAGAAGCTGGGCAGCCGGGAGAGTATCGAACTGGAGCGGTACTTTGACGCCGAGATCGCGCCGCTGATCTCTCCCACCATGGTCAGCCGCCGCCAGCCGTTTCCCTTCCTGCAAAACAAGGAGATTTACGCCGTGGGCGTTCTGACGGGAAAGAGCGGCCGGGAAAAACTGGGAATTATCCCCTGCGGCACCGGCGTGATCCCACGGCTCATTGCCGTGCCGGGACAGCCGGGAGCCTATATGCTGTCGGAGGAGCTGATCCTCCACTTCCTGCCCAAGGTGTTCGGCGGGTATCGGGTGGTGTCCAAGTCCCTGATCCGGCTGACCCGGAACGCCGACATCGACGCCGACGCCCTCTATGATGAGGACCTGGACTACCGGGAGTTCATGGCGAAGCTCATCAAGCGCCGGCGGCGGCTGGCTCCGGTGCGGCTGGAGCTGTCCCGGGAGCTGGACGGGGACATCGTCAAGACTCTCTGCGCCTATACGGAGGTCAAGCCGGAGTCCGTGTTCCGCTGCCGCTCGCCCCTGGACCTCAGCTTCCTGTTTCAGATCCAGGACACCCTGCGGCAGAAACCGGAGCTGTTTTATGAAAAGAGGTTCCCCCAGAAGTCGTCCCAGTTCCGTTCTGGCTGCTCCATCCTGAAGCAGATTAAGGAAAAGGACAAGCTGCTGTCCTATCCCTTTGAGAGCATGAAGCCCTTCCTGGACTTTTTGCAGGAGGCCGCCAACGACCCCGCCGTGGTGTCCATCAAAATGACGCTGTACCGGGTGGCCCGCCACAGCAAGATCGTGGAGAGCCTCATCGAAGCGGCGGAAAACGGCAAAAACGTGCTGGTTCTGGTGGAACTGAAGGCCCGCTTCGACGAGGAGAACAACATCGAGTGGTCCCGCCGTCTGGAGGAGGCGGGCTGTCAGGTCATCTACGGTCTGGACGGCTACAAGGTCCACAGTAAGCTGTGCCTGGTTACCCGGCGGGAAAACGGGCGGACGGAGTATTACACCCAGGTGGGTACCGGCAACTACAACGAAAAGACAGCCCGGATGTATACGGACCTTTCCCTGATGACGGCGGACCCCTCCATCGGGCTGGAGGCCGCGGCGGTGTTCCAGGCGCTGTCCAAGGGGGAGACGGTGGAGTCCTCCCAGCAGCTGTTGGTGGCGCCCAGGTGTCTGCAGAACCGGGTGCTGGAACTGATCGACCGGGAGATCAAATACGCGCGGCAGGGGAAGGCGGCCTATATCGGCGTCAAGATCAACTCTCTGACGGACAAGACCATCATTGACCGCCTCATCGACGCCTCCCGGGCGGGGGTGAAGGTCGATCTTGTCGTCCGGGGTATCTGCTGTCTGCTGCCCGGTGTGCCGGGGGCCACGGAGAATATCCGGGTGGTCAGCATTGTGGGCCGTTTTCTGGAGCACTCTCGCATTTATATCTTCGGGACGGAGGAACGGCAGAGCGTGTATATCGCCTCCGCCGACTTCATGACCCGCAACACCCTCCGGCGGGTGGAGGTGGCGGCGCCCATCCTGGATGTGGACCTGCGCCGCCGTCTCACCGGGATGTTCCAGACCATGCTGCGGGATAACCGGCAGGCCCGGGAACTGCGGCCCACGGGAGAATATGTGCGGGTACAAAATCGGAACGACCCGCTGGATTCCCAGGAATTTTTCTACCAGGAGGCCTACCGGCAGGCGGCGGAACAGCCGGAGAAGCCCGCCGCCGCTTCGGAACGAGAGGGGCATGGCCTTTTGGGCTGGCTCCGGGCCGCGGTGGGAATGGGGTAAATTATTTTGGGAGAGTGCATCTATGAAATACGCATTGATCGACATGGGCTCCAACAGCATCCGCCTGACGGTTTATGACATGGACCGGACGAGCTTCAAGGTCCTGTTCAAGGAGAAGATCATGGCGGGGCTGGCGGGATATGTGGAACACGGACGGCTGACCCAGGACGGCATCGACTGCGCCTGCCAGAGCCTCCGGGAATTTCAGAACACCCTGGAGCTGCTGCAAATCGACCATCTGGCGGTGTTTGCTACGGCGTCTTTGCGCAACATCTCCAACACTGCGCAGGCGGTGGAGCAAATTCAACAGGCCACGGGCATGGCGGTGGAAGTTCTGACCGGCGAGGCAGAGGCGGAATGCGGCTTCTATGGAGCCACCTGCGATGTGGAGGCGGATGACGGCCTGTTCGCGGACATCGGCGGCGCCAGCGCGGAGCTGGCCTTCTTCACCGGGCGGCAGCTTCAGGAGGCGGTCAGCGTGCCGGTGGGGTCCCTGAAGCTGTACCGGGACTGTGTGAAAAAAATTCTGCCGGGAAAGGAGTCCCGGCAGCGCATGGAGGAGGCTATTCAGAAAGCATTCGACCACGATACATTAAAGAATACCCCACGCCGGGACCACATGGTCTGTGTGGGCGGCACGGCCCGGGCGTGTTTGCGGCTGAGCCGTAAGCTCTTTGGACTGCCGGAAAATCAGCGTACCTTCACCCGGGAGCAGTTGGATGCCTTGGCAAAGCGGCTGTGTAAAGGCGACAAGGACGCGGCGGACCTGATTTTGCGCTATGAGCCGGAGCGTATCCATACCCTTGTCCCCGGCATCATGATCCTGCGGTATTTGGCCGACCGCTTTGATGTGGAGGATATTACCGTCAGCCACTACGGGGTCCGGGAGGGGTACCTCCGCCGGAAGATCCAGCCGTCTTTTTGTGGGGAAGCAACATGACAGAATGGCGTGTGTCACTGAATTTTACAAAGTCTTGATCGCGTTGAGGTGGAGCGAATGATTTACGTTTTGTATCATGCTCTCTGCAAGAGTTTCTTTTTCATCCTCACCCTCTTTTCATGGAAACAGCGCCGTCCGGCGATACCGGGCGGCGCTGTCCATCGGGGCGGATATGATCACTGCTGGAAAGGGAAAAGGAGGCCGGAGGGCCTCCTTTTCTGCTATGGTACGGTGAGAAGACAACCGGAGATAGGCCTGCGCGCCTGATACTGGGAAGATGACAGCCCTTTTCTGGAACAGATGGAGACAATCGTAGGGCCTACTGTCCCAGACACGCGTACCGCGCCAGAACAAGGCCGATGATCGCCTCCTTGCTTTGCGCCTGGGAGTCAAAATACAGGTCATAGCCGTTCCGGCGGCCCCACTCCAGCCCGGTATAGGAATGGTAGTACATGGCGCGCTGGTGGTCTGTCCGCTTGACCAGGGCCTCAGCCTTTTTTTGCGTGAGGCGCGCCAGCCGCATTTTGCGTTTGACCCGGGCCTCAAAGGGGGCGGCGATAAATACGGTCAAAAGGTCCGTCCCCTCCCGGCCCCGCAGGATGCAGTCGGCGCACCGCCCCACGATCACCGCGTCCTCCCGGCCGGCGATCATCCGGATGACGTCGCTTTGCAGGTTGAACAGGGCCGCGGAGGCGGAGCGGTCCTTTTGCGCCCCGAGGCTGCCGTGCCCGGCGCTCTCATAGAGCCAGGGATTGGCGCCCTGCTCGTCAAAATCCGCCAGCCATGACCGGGGCAGGTCGCCGTGGGCCGCGGCCATGGTGATCAGCTCCTTGTCGTAGCATTGGATCCCCAAGCGGTCCGCGATCTCCTGGCCGATCTCGTGGCCGCCGCTGCCGAATTGCCGTCCGATGGTAATGATCCTATGGGTCATGTGGATACGCTCCTTCCCTGCCGGCTTGCGCCGGACTTCCTCTCTTGTTGCCCGGACCCACAGCGCGGCGAAAGGGCGCTGTGGGTCCGGATGGCGGGGACTGTCCGGATCAGAAAGCCCGCCCGGTTCTGCTTATTTTGCCGCCTCGGCCTTCTGACGCCGGCGGCGGAATCGTCCCTGCCGCTTGGTGCCGTCCATGTTTTCCCGCCGGATCAGCAGGTAAAAGGCCGGCATCACGAACATGGCCAGGACGGTGGAGGCCATCAGACCGCCCACCACGATGTAGGACATATCTTTGGTCATGCTCATGCCGCTGTCGCTGGAGAACATCATGGGCACCATGGAGGCCACAGTGGTCAGCGTGGTCATGAGGATGGGCCGCAGGCGGGTGGTGCCGGCCTCCACCAGGGCCTCGCCCAGGGGCAGGGTCTTGCGCAGGGCGGTGATGCCGTCGATCAGGTAGATGCCGTTGTTCACCGAGATGCCCGCCAGCATCAGAATGCCCATCATACCCGTCATGCTCATGTCCCGCCCGCAAATAAACATCAGGCCGATGGAGCCGATCAGGCTCAGGGGGATGCACATCATCACCATCAGGGACAGCTTGGGGGACTCGAACTGGATGGCCATGACCAGGAACACCAGGAAGATGGCGGCGGCGATGGCGGAGCCCAGACTGTTGGTCTGTTCGCCGGTGTTTTTATCCATCATGGTCATGGCGGTGGACACGCCCTCGGGGAGGTCCAGGGCCCGGACGGCGGCGTCGATCTGCATGGAGGCGCTGGATTTGCCGCTGGTGGTGGTGGTGGCGGTGACCGTCACGGTATACTGGCCGTTTTCACGGCTGATGGAGGTCAGGGTGGTGACGTACTCCACCTCGGCGATGTCCCGCAGGGTGATGATCTGGCCGCTCTGGGTGGTGATGGGGTACTCCAGCAGGTCGGTGATGCTCTCGTACTTGCCCTCCGGGTACTCCACCACCACGTCATACTCCGTGTCGCCGTTTTCCAGGGTGGTGGCGGTCATGCCATTGAGGAGGTAGTTGATCTGGGTGGCCACGCCGGCCTCAGTGGTCCCGGCGGCCAGGGCCTTCTGGGAGTCCACCACCACCCGGCCTTTGACCCGGCTCTGGGAGAAGTCGTTTTCCACACTGATGACGCCGGGCACCTGGGTCATGGCCTCCTCCACCAGATTGGCGCCCTCCCGCAGGGCGTCCAGGTCGCTGCCCACCAGCTTGATCTCCTTGCTGTTGCCGCTCATCATGGAGCCCATGCTGGAGCCGCTGCTGGAGGGAGAGATGGAGAGGTCCATGCCCGGCGTGCTGCCGAAGCGGTTGGTGTACTCCTCCACCGCCTCCTCACTGGTCCGCTTGCAGCCGTCCACGGCGTAGACGGTGAAGGAGGCCGTGTTGCCGGAGAGCTGGAGGATGACCTTTTCGAAGTTCTCGTCCGCCATGAGGGCATCTTCCAGCTGGGTGACGCGCTCGTCCATCACCTCCAGCTTGGTGCCGGAGCGGAAGGTAACCTCCAGGGTGATGCTGCCGTCGTAGTTGTTGGCCATCATGACCATGTCCATCTGGGTCAGCAGCAAAATGGCGCCCAGGAAGCAGGCGAAGCCCGCCGCCACCACCCGTCCGGGCCGGCGCAGCAGCTGGGGCATCACCCGGCGGTAGAAGCCGCGCAGCCGGGCCAGCAGACGGTTGATGGGCAGCTCCTCCTTGGCCCTTGGCTTCAGCCAGGTGTAGGCCAGGGGCACCACCACCACGGCAGTGAGGAAGGAGCAGATCAGAGTCAGCATGATGGTCCAGCACAGGGGGCCGGCCATCTGGCCGGACATGCCCTCCAGCATGGCCAGGGGGATATAGACCACCACGGTGGTCAGGGTACCGGCCACGATGGACATGAGCATGGCGGAGGTGCCCTGGAGGGCGGCCTCCTTGTTGTCCAGCCCCTGGGACCGGAAACGCATGCAGCTCTCCATGACCACGATGGAGTTATCCACGATCATGCCGATGGCGATGATGAGGCCGGAGCCGGTCATCAGGTCCAGGGAGAAGCCGCCGTAGTTCAGGCAGATCATGGCCAGCAGGATGGACAGGGGCATGCTCAGACCCACGATCAGGCTGGCCCGGAAGTCTCCGAAGAAGATCAGCAGCACCAGCATGGTGCACGCCACGCCGATGGCCAGGGTCTGAAATACCTCGCTCAGCGTGTCCAGAATGCTGTCGCCCTCGTTGTAGATGATCTGGAACTCCACGCCGTCCACGCTGTAGCGGTCCAGTGTCCTGGTGATGGACTGGCAGACGTTGACCGCCACGGCGCTGTCCTCCTTGGTGACGCTCAGCATGACGGTGTTGTTGCCGTTGTAGCGGCTGATGTTCTCAGACTCCGCCTCGTAGAAGTTGACAAAGGTGGTCACGTCGGAGAGCTTCACCGTCTGGCCGGAGGGGGTTTTGATGGGCAGGGAGCGGAGGCTCTCCATGTCGGTGTCCACGCTGCCGTAGACGCCCAGGGCGATGTCCTGGGTGCCCAGGGTGACGTCGCCCACGGGCATGTCGAAGTCGGCGGTGGCGATGGCGGAGCCGATGTCGGTGATGGACAGGCCGTACTGCTTCATGGCGGCCTCGTCCAGCACGATGCGGATGTAGTCGTCCCGGCTGCCCATGACCTCCACCTGGGCCACGCCGTTCAGGTTTTCCAGGGCGGGGATGACGGTGTCGTCCAGGTAGCTGTCGATGTCCAGGCCCTCCGGTGCGGAGACGGAGGCCATGATGGAGGCGGAGGCATTGGAGCCCATCTCCAGAATGGAGGGGTCCTCGCAGTCGCTGGGCAGTTCCATCACCGCCATGTCGATGACGCTGCGCAGGTCGGAATAGGCCTCGTCCAGGTCCGTGCCGTAATTATAGGACAGGACGATCATCGCGTAGTTATCGTTGGAAAAAGAGGAGATGCTGTCCACGTTGGACAGGGACTTGCACTTGTCCTCGATGACCTGGGTCACCAGCCGGTCCACGCTGTCGGCGTCGGCGCCGGGCCACATGACCATCACCATCTCCATGGGCATCTCCATGTCGGGCATGTACTCCAGCGGCATCCCAGTCAGGGAACTGGTGCCGAACACCACCACGGCCAGCACCAGCATGACCACGGACACCGGGCGGTTCAGGATCAGTTTTACAAATTTCATGGTTTACCGCCCTTCCGCGGCGCCGTCCCTCTGGTCAGCCGCCGCTCCGCTGCCGGAGGGGGCGGTTTCTCCCTCCGCTTCCTCCGTGCCGTTCTTCACTACCACCGGTACGCCGTCGCGCAGGCCGGAGGACCAGCTAGTGACGATCTCAGCCCCCGGCTCCAGGCCATCGGTGACGGCGGAGATGTCGGTGGCGTAGATGCCCACCGTGACGTCCGTGCGCACCGCCGTGCCGTCCCGGACCACATAGACATAGGCCGCTCCGTTTTCAAAGAACAGGGCGTCGCTGGGGACCAGCAAGGCGTTCTCCGCCTGGTAGGCGGTGGTGGACAGCCCGACCGACAGTCCGTCGGGCAGATTCTGGGCCTCGTTGATGCTGGCTTTCACCTTGAACTGACCGGTGGTGGCGTCCACCACGCCGCTGATCTCGGTGATGACGCCGTCGTAGCTGCTGTCGGCGTAGTTGACCGTCACCGCCTGGCCCAGCTCCAGACTCTGACGGACCTGGTCGGTCACATAGAAGGTGACTGTCTTGTTGTTGCCGTTGGAGATGATGAAAGCCGTGGTGTTGGCGGAGGTGTGGTTGTTCTCCGTCACGTTCACCGCCTCCACCACGCCGGAGATGGGGGAGGTGAGATGGTAGAGGGAGAGCTGGTACTGGGCCGACTCAATGCCCACCTGGGCGGAGTGCAGGGCCGCCTGGGCGGAATCCAGGCTGGCCTGGGCGGAATTCAGGGCCTGCCGGGCCTGGTCCACCTCGTTCTGGGTGACGGAACCCAGCTCCAGCAGGGTCAGAGCGGAGTCGTAATTGTCCTGGGCCATCTGGAGCTGTTCTTTCAGCAGAGAGAGCTCCGAGCCGCCGTAGTTGGCCTGGGCGCTGTTGTAGCTGGCCTGGGCGGAGGCCAGCGTGAGACGGGCGTTTTCATCGTCGATGCGGCAGAGGATGTCGTTGGGAGACACCGTGTCGCCCACTTTCACCAGCACCTCCTCCACGGTGCCCGACACCATGGTCACCACGCTGGCGGTGCCCTCGGCGGAGATGGTCCCGATATAGGCGCCCGGCTTGCTCATTGTGCCGGTCTGGACAGTGGTGGTCTGGACGGAGACGGTGGTGTCCATCATCGGTTCCTCCGCCGGCGCTCCGCAGCCGGAGAGGAGGGAGAGGGACAGCGCGGCGCACAGCAGGATACAAGATTTTCCGTTCATATGAGTTTCATCCTTCCTGAGATTTATGCCAGCAGGCCGTTTTCCACAGCCTACGCATAGTCGTTCCGGGCGGTGAACAGGTCCCGCCAGGCGCTGTCCACGCCGGACTGGGCGGCGGACACGTTGTCCTGGGCAGTCAGCACGTCGTAGTAGGACGCCAGCCCCAGTTCATATTTCTTCTGGGTCACCGCAAGCTGTGTTTCCTGATAGGACAGGGCGGATTTTTTGGTTTCCAGGACCTGTTCATAATCAAACAGGGATTGGTAGAGGGTCTGGAAGGAGCACTCAAAATCCTGGATGGTGGATTGATAGGTGAGCTGGGCGGAGTTCCAGGTGTGTTCCGCCATTTCCAGCAGATATTTCTGCTTGGAGCCGGTGTAATCCAGACGGGCGTCTTTCCAGGTCTCCTTGGCGTCGGCCAGGGTGGCCTCGGCGTCCCGAATGGTCCAGCTGGCCGCCTTGGCGCTGGCCAGGTCGGCTTCATAGTCCGGCTGCGTCCAGTCCGTGTCCGCCTCGGTGGGCAGCGGGCCCAGGGTCAGCTCTCCGGTGGGGGTCTCGCCGATCAGCGACTGCAGCTGAGATTTGTATTTGGTGATGGTGGTGTTCAGCGACTCTTTCTGGCTGACCAGCTGCGCGCGGCTCTGTTCCAGGCTGCTGACGGTCTGGGCGGAGGCGCGGCCCAGCTGCTCCCGCAGGCGCGCGTCTGTCAGCTGGCGGTCCAGGGCGGCGATCTGCCGTTCCAGGTCCTGGACGGACTGCTCCAGCCCTACCAGGGTGATGTACAGCTTCTGGCCCGCCGCCACCACCTGGTTGGAGGCGTCCTTCAGCTGCCAGACCACGTCGGCGTTGTCCGCCTGAAGCTCGCCGTCCTTGATGTCCTCAAAGGTCTCACGCAGGGACGCGTAGGTCTGATCCAGGGAGCCGGAGTCACCCCCTGAGAGGGCGGTGTACCACTGGGCGTTGGCGATCTGGTTGATCTGGGTGCGCAGATTGTCCATCATCTGGTCATAGTCGATGGCTTCCACGCTGCTGATGTTCTCCAGCAGGGCCTGGAACGCCAGACTGCCGGACCGGATGCGGCTGTCTAAATTTTCCCAGGTGACCGTCCCCTCCGGGTCCGGGCTGTTCGGGGAACCCTGGGAGGAAGATTCGGTCCCAACCGCCGCCGCGGGGAAAGCCAGCAGGCTGAAGAACAGCGCGGCGGCCAGGGGCAGGGCAAAAATTCGTCTCATATCAAAAACCTCCGATGTATTGTAATGCGGATGGACGCCGGGGATGCGGATGTAACACTGCAACATGGAGGCCTGAACCATTTCTGAAAGAATGGGGATGATTTGTAAATACTCACCGCCGAAGTGGGAAAACCGAGCAATTCCTCCCGCGGCGAGCTGGAGTGCGCGCGGGACACATTCCTCTCCTTTGCGGAAAAGTCCCGGCACATCAGCGACGAGGTGATCCCCGCCGGCCGCCTGTCCAATAACGGACAGGTGTGCTGTTCCCCAAGCGGTATCTGGTCCACCGGGACGTGAAACGGGCCTTTACCGAAACGGTGCTGGACCGTGTGGCGAAGCTGACCCGGGGCGACCCCGCGGACCCCGCCTCCGACATCTCCTGCCGGATCCGCGAACGGGCGGCAAAAGAGATGGAGGAGCAGGTGAAGCTGACCATCCGGGAGGGCGTCAGCGTCAGCTTTGATGAAGTGACCCAGATCAAAACCATCGTGCTGAAAAACCCGGGAGGCGTTGGGAGGAGAAACGCCGGAGAGGCGTGTCTGGGTCCGGCGGATCATGGGTTTCCAGACTTGATGCTTTGTGCCGCAGGCATTATAATGGGAAACAGGTTTCAAAGGAGGTTTTCACTATGATCACCATGGCACAGCGCATTGAGGAGCTGCGCGGCGAACGGGGATTGAGCCGGCCGGCTCTGTCCGCCGCGCTGGGGTTCCCGAAAAACGCGGTAGAAAAGTTTGAGACGGGGAGGGCGACTCCAACCCGGGAGCAGCAGGAGAAGATGGCGTCCTATTTCGGGGTGTCAATCTTTTATTTGAAAGGAGAGAGCAGCGACCGGACCAGCCAGGAGACCTGGATGGACGCGGCCTACCGGGAGGAGGAGCCTGCTGCCGCCTCCGCGCCCCGGCGGGCCGCCCGGCCCCCGGCCCAGCCTGTCCGGTCTGGCCAGGAGCAGAATACAGTTTTTGACGCCCTGCTGGGCAGCAAGGCCTTTCAGGACATGGTGCGGGCCACCGTGCTGGAGGTGCTGCGCTCCCGGGAGGGACAGGAGCTTCTGGAACGGACGGTCCGGAAGGAGCTGGACCGGCAGCGGTAATCAAAAAAGCGTGTAAGACAGCGGGAGGCCGTGGGCCTTCCGCTGTCTTCGCATCCGGAAATAGGGGGAGGCCAGGCTGCGGAGAAAACAGATCAGGCCGGGGAAACGGCAGCGGGGCGGAAAAGTTGGGGAATTTACACTATTTGAACGAAAATGGGTATATCTGATAGAAAAAGCAGCAGAATCGACAATAAAACGAGATAAAAAACTATTTTAACTGACGGGACTGACAGAAAATGGAGCGGTTTTTTCATGGTTTGGGATTGCTAATTGAACGTAATTGTGGTACGATATAAAAAATCCCCGGGATGCCATCGGCTTTTTGTGTAATTCGCCTCTGGCCCTTGACCTGTGAGGGGAAACCGGCCCGGGCCGCTTCCAGGCGGAGGAAAAGCGGGGACGGCGGGGGATTCCTGCGGCAGCGGAAACGTTGCCAGTCACAACGAACGAAAAGGAGCGACGATTTCATGAACAAAAAACTGTCTCGCGCACTTGCGATGCTGCTGTCCGTCTCTATGCTGGCCGTCATGCTGGCCGGCTGCGGCGGCAGCAAGAGTACTGCCAGCAGCGCTGCTGGCGGGGCCAGCCAGCCCGCGGCCTCCAGCGGCCAGTCTACTGCTTCCGGCGGCGCCCTGAAGCTGGTCCTGTCCACCACGGATGGCTCCTCTACCGACGATAAGATCCCCACGCCCTGGATGAACCACACCCTGGCCACCAACCTGATGTACCGCGGCCTGCTGCTGGCCGACAGCAGCCTGACCAAGACTTCTCCCGACCTGGCGGAGAAGGTCGAGATCAGCGAGGACGGCCTGACCTACACCGTCACCATGAAGGACGGCCTGAAGTGGTCCGACGGCGAGCCCCTGACCGCTGAAGACGTGACCTGGTCCATCGAAGCTGTCCAGAAGGCCGCCAAGATCAACTCCATCTATACCGCCGCCTTCAAGAACATCACTGAGATGACCATTGACGGCAATGTCATCACCATGAAGCTGAGCGCCCCCTATTCCGCCATGCTGGATGTTATGGCCCAGTTCTACATCCTGCCCAAGCACTGCCTGGAGAACGCGGATCCCACCAACATCGACGCCGACAGCTTCTGGAAGAATCCTGTCACCTCCAGCTACTACATGATGGGCGAGCTCAACGCGGGCAACTACTTCACCCTGGTCCCCAACCCCAATTATGACGGCACTCCCGCCAAGATCGAGAAGGTCACCGTCTCCTTCGTCAGCGACTACCTGACCGCTGCCCAGTCCGGCTCCGCCGACTACCTGTACGGCAACGCCTCCGACCTGGTGGACGGCATGAAGTCTCTGAGCAACTACCAGTCCATCCCCGTGGACGTGCTGTTCTACAAGTACTTCATCTTCAACATGAAGGGCGTGGATGGCAAGGAGAACACCGCCATGCAGCCCATCGAGGTCCGCCAGGCCCTGATCAAGGCCATCGACCGCGCCACCCTGGCTGCCCTGTATCCCTCCGCCAACGTGATCAACAGCGGCGTGCCCAACAGCCACGAGGCTTACAATGGGTTTGCCTATACTTATGACCCAGAGGCCGCCAAGGCCGAGCTGGCCGCTTCCGGCTATGACATGAGCCGTACCCTGCGCATCTGCTACTACAACAACGACCAGACCTCCATCGACCTGATCAACATGGTGGTCTACTATCTGGAGCAGACCGGCATCAAGGTAGAGGCCACCCTGTCCAACGACGGCACCACCGACCTGTTCACCACCCGTGACTACGACATCGGCTTCAAGGGCAAGAGCTCCTTCTCCATGGAGGAGTGGTACTCCGAGTATATGAGCAGCGACGCCCTGTTTGCCAACATCTTCGGCGGCGATACCTCCTTTGACGCCGCCATCGCCGACCTGTCCTCCTCCACCACCACCGCGGCCAAGAACGCCGCGCTGAAGGAGCTGCAGGCTCTGGAGCAGGAGAAGATGTACAAGGTCCCCGTCTTCACCGTGGGCAACTACGTCTTCATCAGCGACAATGTCAAGATGCCCAGCGGCGTGGAGTTCTGCAACCCCCTGTACGCCTGTGACATCGACTACGCCAACTGGGAGATCGGCTGATCCTTCCCTGTAAACCGGACCGGGGCCTGAGGGCCCCGCGCCCCATGGTATTTTTCCGGACCAGCTCCGGTGAAAAAAGGGGAGAGACGCGAGCCTGGCCCTGCGTCTCTCCCTTCTCTATCTGGGAAGCCGCATCCGTTAAATTCCGGTCGGTCTCCCCGCATTTTAAAAGCCTGCCGCAAACCAAAGGAGTGAGAACATGCTCAAATTCATTCTGAAAAAGCTGGCTCTGATGATCCCCATGCTGCTGGTGATCAGCCTTGTGGTGTTCGTCGGCCTGCGCTCCACCGGCATTGACCCCATCACCTTTATGGTTCCGCCGGAAGTTCAGTCGCAGTCTCCTGAGATTGTGGAACAGCTGCGGGAGGAGCTGGGCCTGAACAAACCTCTGATCGTCCAGTATTTTAACTGGCTGGGCGACATCCTCCACGGCAATCTGGGCCTGACCAACAAGGGCGAGGACATTGCCGGCATCATTGCCACCCGGCTTCCGTATACGCTGGAGCTGTCCGTCTACGCCATGCTGTTCAGCGCTGTGATCGGCATTGGCATCGGCATTATCAGCGCGATCCGGCAAAACGGCATCATTGACTATATCGGCCGTGTGCTGGCAGTGCTGGGGCAGGCGGTCCCCCAGTTCCTGGTAGGTATCCTGGTGATCTGGATTTTCTCCATCAAGATGGGGATCTTCCCCTCGGGCAACCGGGTCAGCCCTGACGCCACCAACGCCTTTGTGGACGCCTTCATGCACCTGTTCCTGCCGGTGCTCACTCTGACCATCGGCATGGTGGCCGTGCTGATGCGCTACGCCCGCAACACCATGCTGGACGTGCTCAACAGCGATTATATCAAAACCGCCCGCTCCAAGGGGATTCCCGAGTGGAAGGTGTACATGAAACACGGCTTCCGCAACGCCATGAAGCCTGTTCTGGTCATTCTGATGTTCCGTATCCCCGCCCTGATCGGCGGCTCCGTGGTCATTGAGAGCGTGTTCTCTTACCCCGGCATCGGCACCACCATGACCAACGCCATCACCAACATGGACTACAACCTGGTGCTGGTCATCACCCTGATCATTGCCGCCGTGATGCTGATCTGTTCCTTCATGGTGGATGTGTGCAACGCGCTGCTGGATCCCCGCGTCCGGCTGGGCGAGTAACAGAAAGGAGGACGCAACCATGAGTGAGACCAAGCCTTTGAGCATCAAGGAGCAAAACAAGAGCGCCGCTTCCTCTCTGTTGAAGAAGAACATCCGTAAGTTCCTGCGCAATAAACTGGCCGTATTCGGCCTGGTGGTCATCGTGGTCATGACGGTGGCCTGCATCGCCGCCATGGCGATGGGCATTGATTACAGCACCCCCAACCCCACCATCATGAAGGCCGCCCCCGACGCCGCCCATCTCTTCGGCACGGACACCATCGGCCGTGACCTGCTGGCCCGTGTGCTGTACGGCGGCTGCTATTCCATCTTTATCGGCGTGTTCTGCGCCGTCATGTCCAGCGTCATCGGCGCCGTTCTGGGCGCCATCGCCGGCTACTTCGGCGGCAAGGCCGACATGATCATCGTGCGTATTTCCGAAGTGTTCCAGGCCTTCCCCCAGCTGGTCCTGGTCATGATGCTGGTGGCCATCCTGAAGCAGCGCAGCATGGGCAACATGCTCTTTGTCTTCGTCATCACCGGCTGGATGACCACCTTCCGTATGGTCCGCAACGAGTTCATGAGCCTGAAGGGTGAGACCTACGTCAAGGTGTGCGAGGCCTTCGGCATGTCCAAGGCCAACGTGATGTTCAAGCAGATCCTGCCCAACGTCATGACTCCCATCATCGTGTCCACCACCACCAACGTGGCTTATTTCATCCTCCAGGAGGCCTCCCTGAGCTTCATCGGCCTGGGCGTGGCCGACTCCACCCCCACCTGGGGCAATATCCTGAATGCCGCCAAGAGTATCCAGGTGGTTCAGAACCAGTGGTGGATCTGGGTGTTCCCTGGTCTGGCCATCAGCCTGTTCGTGCTGGCCATCAACTTCTTCGGCGACGGCCTGCGGGATGTGCTGGACGCCAAGCAGCAGTAAGGAGGTAGGCCAGTATGGATAGCAAGGAAATTATTCTGGACGTAGAAAATCTGAATACCACCTTTATTTCCGACCGGAAAAAGATCCGGATCGTGAAGAACGTCTCGTTCCAGCTCAAGCGGGGCTCCGCCCTGGCTGTGGTAGGCGAGTCCGGCTGCGGCAAGAGCGTGACCATGAATTCCATCATGCGTTTCCTGGGGCGCAACGCCATCATTGAGGCGGACAAGATCCAGTACAACGCCCTGCGGGACGGCAAGGTCACTGAGTACCGGCTGGAACAGATCGAAAAGCCCCACGGCCCCGAGATGCGGGCGCTCCGCGGCCCGGAGATGTCCATGGTGTTCCAGGACCCCATGTCCAGCCTGAACCCCGTCTATAAGGTGGGCGACCAGGTGGCCGAGGGCCTGCTGCAGCACAACAAGGGCATGACCAAGGCCCAGGCCCGGGAAAAGGTGCTGGAGATGTTCCGCAAGCTGGGCATCCCCGACCCCGAGGAGCGCATCGACTGCTACCCCCACCAGTTCTCCGGCGGCATGAAGCAGCGCGTGGTCATCGCCATCGCCATGATCTGCAACCCCGAGCTGATCATCTGTGACGAGCCCACCACCGCGCTGGACGTGACCATCCAGGCCCAGATCATGGAGCTGCTGAAGGAGATGCAGGTCAAGGACGGCAAGAGCATCATCCTCATCACCCATAATATGGGTCTGGTGGCTGAGATGGCCGACGAGGTGTGCGTTATGTACATGGGCCGCGTGGTGGAGTTCGGCTCTCTGGAGGATGTGTTCGACCGCACCAGCCACCCCTATACCCAGGCCCTTCTGCGCAGCGTGCCTGTGCTGGGCCTGGCCGACGGACAGAAGCTGGAGACCATCCCCGGCGCCACCCCCAACCCCGCCGACCTGAAGGGCGGCTGCGAGTTTGCCGACCGCTGCCCCTTCTGTACCGACGCCTGCCGCGAGAAGGACATCCCCATGTTCCAGCTGTCTCCCGGGCACCGGGTGCGCTGCCTGAAGTATCAGGATTACCCCGTGGCCGAGGGCGGCGAGGTCCAAGCCGAAGTTGCGGAGGTGCAGTAAAATGAGTGAAAACAAGGAAATCATCTTTAAGGTAGAAAACCTCCGCACCTGGTTCCCCATCACCAAAGGCGCGTTCAAGAAGGTGGTGGGCCATGTCAAGGCTGTGGACAATGTCAGCCTGGAGGTCTATAAGGGCGAGACGCTGGGCATCGTGGGCGAGTCCGGCTGCGGCAAGTCCACCTTCGGAAAGACCCTGATGATGCTGGAGAAGGCCACCGGCGGCCAAGTGCTGTTCAACTATGACGGCGAATTCCGGGACATCACCAAGTTCAATAAGGACGAGATGTTCGAGTTCCGCAAGAAGGTCCAGATGGTCTTCCAGGACCCCTACTCCGCCCTGAACCCCCAGAAGAAGATCTATACCTCCTTTGAGGAGCCCCTGATCGTCCACGGCATGAAGGATCAGGCCCAGCGGGAGGCCCGGATGCAGGAAGTGCTGAAGATGGTCAACATCCAGCCGGACTACCTGATGCGGTATCCTCATGAGTTCTCCGGCGGCCAGCGCCAGCGCCTGTGTATCGCCCGGGCTTTGGAGGTCATGCCCGAGGTGCTGATCTGCGACGAGCCCGTCTCCGCCCTGGACGTGTCCATCCAGGCCCAGGTGCTGAACCTGATGAAGGACATTCAGAAGGAACTGAACCTGACTTACCTGTTCATCGCCCACGACCTGAGCGTGGTGCAGTACATGTCCGACCGCATCGTGGTCATGTATCTGGGCAAGATCGTGGAGGTGGCCGACTCCCGGGCCCTGTATGACGAGCCTCTGCACCCCTACACCCGGGCCCTGCTGTCCGCCATCCCCGTGCCCGACATCCACAACACCAAGAAGCGCCAGGTGCTGGAGGGCGAGGTGCCCAGCCCCATCCACAAGCCCTCCGGCTGCGCGTTCCACAACCGGTGCCCCCATTGCATGGAGATCTGCAAGCAGGTGGACCCGGAGCTGGCGGTCCAGAACACCGAAAACGGCCACATGGTGGCCTGCCACCTGTACGCGGAGCAGCAGAAGAAGCTCCAGGAGGAGAAGGCCGCCGCCGCGCCCCAGGCGTAATAACGGTATACCAAGGGAAGCGGCCGGGTCCGCTTCCCTTGGCTTGAAATGGCCCGGCAGGCTGTGAGCGTCTTTCCGGCGCTCCGGGCTGAAAACGCGGCCTCGGTGGGCCTCCCGATCCCGTTTGCCTGGGAAACGAGCATGAGAAAGGAAGAACATTGTGATTCTGCCGATAGATCAGTGCTGTGATGTGCTGGTGGTTGGCAGCGGCATCGCCGGCCTTATGGCCGCCCTGGAGGCGGCCGGGGCCGGTTGTGCTGTCACCCTGCTGACCAGTACACGGCTTTTTTCCGGTTCCAGCTTTTACCCCGGGACCTGGGGGCTGGGACTCATTGGTCCGGAAAACGAGGACGACCGGGCTGACCTGGCCCGGACCATCCGGGAGGTGGGCTGCCATATGGCGGACCCGGCCATGGTGGAGGCCTTTGTGGAAGGCATCCATCCGGCCATTGAACAGGTGCGGGCCATGGGCGTGAAGCTGCGCCGGGCGGTTCAGAAGGACCAGCGGGAGTACATCCCGTGTTTCGACCATAAGAACCGGGATTGGAACGGACTGGAGTTTGACAGCGTGCGCCAAGTCTTTTCCCGCCGGATCGAGGAACTGGGGATCCAGGTGGTGGAGGGCTGCCAGGTGCTGGAACTGGTGCGCCGGGACGGCCGGGTATCGGGCTGTGTGGCCCTGCACCGGGGGCAGCTGTGCTGTTTTGGATGCCGGGCCCTGGTACTGGCCACCGGGGGCTACGGGAGCCTGTTCCGCTACCACCTGTGCACAGAGGATGTGGCGGGAATGGGGCAGGCCCTTGCTCTGGATGCCGGCTGCACCCTGGTGAACATGGAGTTTATGCAGATGATGCCAGGCTACATCGCGCCGGCCCCCAAGACCATTTTTAATGAGAAGACCTTCCGCTTTGTCCGTATGCGCCGGAATGACGGGAGTGAGCTTCTGCCCCCCGGGGCGGAGACCGGCCGGGTCCTGGACCTGCGCTCCGGACACGGTCCCTTTACCTCCCGCCTGGAATCCAGAGAGGTGGACTTCGCCCTGTTCCGGGCTTTCCTGGAGGACGAGCGCGGGGTGGAGGTGACCTACTCCGACGCGCTGCGGCGGGAGCCTCCCGAGTTCATCACCACCTACTTTGACTGGCTGCGTCAGGCCAAGGGACTGACGGTGGATGACCCCATCCACATCGGCGTGTTTGCCCACGCCGCCAACGGCGGCATCCGCATCGATCCCGGCGCGTTCACCGGGGTGCCGGGCCTCTTTGCCTGCGGCGAAGTCACCGGAGGGATGCACGGCGCGGACCGGATCGGCGGGCTGTCCACCGCCAACGGACTGGTGTTTGGGGGCAAAGCCGGGCGGAGCGCCGCCGCCTCCTGCGTGGGGGCTCCCCGGCCCCCGGAGCGCTGGGAGATGGAGGGCCGCCAGTGTACGGATCCGGAGGGCGTCTTCCGGACGCTCCAGCAGCTTATGTTTGAAAACGCCATGGTCCTGCGCAGCGAAGCGGGGCTTCGGGGGGCGCTGGACCGGATCGATGGATTGGAGCGGCAGCTGGACCGCCGGCCCAGCCTGGACCCCCGGGCCATCGGAGCGGAGCGGATCATCACCGCGCGGCTGACCACCGCCCGCTGCGTCCTCAGCGCCGCGCTGCTCCGGCGGGAGAGCCGGGGTTCCCACTACCGGGAAGATTATCCCGCCCAGGACCCGGCGCTGGAGCGGCAGATCCTGGTGCGCCGGGAAGGAGACGTCAACGCCTGCTTTGCCGGGCCATAACAAAAAGGAGGAATTTTTGTGATTTATACAAAGCGTGACCGCTTGGACCGCTATAAGGGGATCAGCGGTCCCCTGGATACCGCCATTGATTTTCTGGCCTCCGCCGACCTGACCAAGTTGGAGATGGGCCGCAACGAGGTGGACGGCGACAAGGTGTTCATCAACCGCTTTGATTACACCACCTTGCCGGAGGAGCAGGCGGCCTGGGAGGGCCACAAGTATTACGCCGACATCCACGTGGTGCTGGAGGGCGAGGAGCGCATCGGCGTCACCGACGCGGCCGCCCTCACCGCCGGGGACTACGACGAGGCGGGAGATTTCATTCCCTACGAGGGGCCGGTGGACGCCTGGGTCACCATGCGTCCCGGCGACATTCTGATCGTGTATCCCGAGGATGTGCACATGGTGAAGGTGCAGCGCAGCGGCCCCTGTCCGGTCAAAAAGGCCGTGTTCAAGGTAAAGGTATAACTGACCGGGCTGTTTCGGGAAAAAAGACCCGTCTGGAATTCCAGACGGGTCTTTTACTGTGTCGGGGACAATGGAACCGCTTATGCTCCGGCGGGGGGATATTCGGTGTACAGAAGGCGGTATAGGTCGGGCCGCCGGGCGGACCGGATGGGAAGCTGCCGGCGGATGGACGGAACGCGGTCAAAGTCGAGCTCAGCCAGCAGAATCTCCTCCCCGGCTCCGGCCCGGGCCAGGACCGTGCCCCAGGGGTCCACCAGAATGGAATTTCCGTAGGAGACATATTCTTCCGCCTCGTTTCGGGCGGGGGCGGTCCCCAGGGTGAAGACCTGATTGTCCACCGCCCGCTGGCGGAAGAGCAGCTCCCAGTGGGCGGGACCGGTGGTCATATTGAAGGCCGCGGGGACCAGGATCAGCTGGGCGCCCTGGTCGGCCATGGCTTTGGCCAGCTCCTGAAAGCGGAAATCAAAGCAGATGCACAGCCCCATCCTGCCAAATTCCGTCTCAAAGACCGTAACCTGATCCCCCGGGGTGAGGGTCTCCGACTCCCGGAACCGCTGGCCTCCCTCCACGTCGATGTCGAACAAGTGGGCCTTTCGGTGCTTGGCGATCTGCCGGCCCTCCCGGTCGAAGACGTAGGAGGTATTGTAGACTGTTCCGCCGGAGAGTTCGGGCATGGAACCGCCCACCAGATAGATCTGAAGCTCCCGGGCCATCCGGGACAGAAGGGAACAGGCGGGGCCGCCCTCCTCCTCGCCGTAGGCGCGGAAAAAGCGGTTGGAGTAGGGGCAGCAGAACATCTCCGGCAGCACGGCCAGGTCGATGCCCTTCCGGGCCGCCTGGGTCAGCAGCGCCCGGGCGTGGGTCAAGTTTTGCTCTTTGTCGCGCACCACATTCATCTGGATCATGGCAAGGCGCATCCTATTCACCACCTTGGCTTGTTGTCCATTCCAGTATACCACATTGGGAAAGATCCGCAACCGGGAATTGGATGGGTCGGCTGGAGAAACTGCGGAAAGGGGCGGAGGGCAGAAAACAGTCACAGGTACCGGGCAAAATCGATCTCCTCCGCGCCGGGGCCCAATAGCTCCATGTATTTCACCATTTGATTGCCCCAGAGCCATAGGGGGAGTATACTATGAATGTATGAAACGAAAAACGCGCCAGCCAGGAGCTTCGCGGCTATGTGAAGCAGCGCGTTGAAAAGATGCGCAGGGCCATGGAGCGCAAAGGCGTGGACGTGACCGTCGTGACCCGCCCGGAAAACATCTTCTATTTCAGCAATTTCAATCCCATCATCATCACCCATGACGACGCCTATCTTCTGGTCCATTCCATCCGCCACGACCACGCGGTCAATGAGGGCGCGGCGGACAAGGTGCTGTGCTATGGTAAGTGGGGCGCGGTGCGCGACAGCGATACGGTCCTGATCACGGAGGACGGCTTTGAGTTTCTCACCAATTCTCCCCGGGATAAGATTGTGATCAAAGGTTAAAAACACGGGCCGTCTCTTCGGAGGCGGCCCGGTAAGAGGGAAAGGATCTACATACCCTATGACAAAAAAAGAGCGTATTCAAGCGGTCATCCGCGGGGAAAAACCGGACAAACTGCCCTATTCCTTTTGGAGTCACATGCCCGGCGCCGACCTGGACCCCGAGGCCATTGCCCAGAAGACATATGAGTTTTACAAGAAATATGACTTTGACTTTGTAAAGACCATGAACAACGGCATGTACGCCATTGAGGATTTCGGCTGTCAGGTGGATTACTCCGAGATCGTCAAGGGCGGCGTGGCCAAGGTGGTCAGCACCCCGGTCCACGGGCCGGAGGATTGGCTGAAGCTGCAGGTCTGCCCCTGCACCCAGGGGAGCAACGCCCGGGAACTCAAGCATCTGAAGCTGGTGCTGGAGAAGCTGAAGGGGGAGGAAGTCCCGGTGATCTTCACCGCCTTTACCCCCATCACCATTGCCGATAAGATCTGCGGCGGCAAGCTGATGAGCTTTATCAACGAGGGCCACGGCGCGGAAGTCAAGCAGGCGCTGGATGTGATCACCGCGACCACCTGCCAGCTGGTGTCAGCTGCCATCGAGCTGGGGGCCGACGGCATTTTCCTGGCCTCCCAGATGAGCACCTACGACAAGTGTACCACCCAGCAGTATCTGGAGTACGGGAAGCCCTATGACCTGAAGGTGCTCCAGGCCGCCGGCGGGGGCTGGATGAACACGATCCACTGTCACGGCGGAAATATTATGTTTGAGGTCTTGAAAGATTACCCGGTTCAGGTGTTTAATTGGCATGTATGGGAGACGCTGCCCGAACTGGACGAGGCCTATGCCTTGACCGGAAAGTGCCTGATGGGCGGACTGAACCGCACCGACATCACCAAGCGCAACAAGGGCGCCATCCAGAATCAGATCTTCCAGTGCTTCAAGCAGATGGGCGGGATGCACCAGATCCTCACCCCGGGCTGCGTGATCCGCTATCCGCTGGATGATGAGATGCTCTCTTTCATCGGTCAGACCCGGAATGAAATTGAGGCGGTATTCGACCGGTAGGCACGTCTCCGTAAATCTCTTTGGCCAGGAGGATAAACTCGCGGCCCACCCTGGTCAGAACTTTGTTGCGCAGGCGGCAGACAGAGATCTGGAAGGTCTGGCGGATGCAGCTGCTGTCCACGGCCTCCAGCAGGTGCCGCTGGATCTGGGGAAACGTCTGGTGGAAGGCGGACAACAGGGGTGGGAGTATGATGGCGGCGCGGGTGAAATTCAGTTCTTCCGCCGCAACAGAGAAGCAACGCAGACTGGTCAGGCTGAACATCATGCCACCTCCAACAGATCGACTGTGTTTCTCTGCCGATTTTAGTCAAAATGGTTGTGGACTGCAAGTGGGAATATACCGGAAGGGAGATCGATCAAGTGATGAACGCGGAACTGTACGAAAACCATCTGAAGATCCTGAAGGAGGAGCTGGTGGTGGCGCTGGGCTGCACGGAGCCGATCGCCATCGCCTACGCCGCCGCCAAGGCCCGCCAGCTGCTGGGAGAAATGCCTGAGCACTGCACCGTTCACTGCAGCGGCAACATTGTGAAAAACGTCATGGGCGTCACCGTTCCCAATTCCGGTGGGCTGCGGGGGATCGACGTTGCCGCCACGCTGGGCATTGTGGGCGGCGATCCCGAGCTGGAGCTGGCCGTGCTGGAGGGCGTGACCGATGAGGACCGCGCCAAGGTGCGTCAGCTGCTGCAGGAGGACTTCTGCACCTGCAAGCTGATCGAGAACGTGGCCACCCTGTACATCGTGGTGGAGCTGCAGGCGGGAGAACACACCGCCCTGGTGGAGATCCAGAACACCCACAAAAACATCACCCGCATGGAGAAGGACGGCGCCAACTGCCTGACGCATGTGGCCACCCGGGCGGAGAAGGTCCAGAAGGGGGGAGACCGCTCCCTGCTGACGGTGGACAATATCGTGGAATTTGCCGATGCCGTCTCTCTGGAGGAGATCGCCCCTATCATTACCCCCCAGATCGAGTACAATATGGCCATCTGCCGGGAGGGCTTGGAGCACTCCTACGGCGCCGAGGTGGGCCGGGTGCTGCTGGACGGTAACAACCATCCCACCGTGGGCCTCCGGGCCCGGGCCTATGCGGCGGCCGGCTCCGACGCCCGGATGAACGGCTGCCCCATGCCGGTGGTCATCAATTCCGGGAGCGGGAACCAGGGCATCACCGTCAGCGTGCCGGTGGTGATCTACGCGGAGGAGAACAAGGCCTCCCGGGAGAAACTCCTGCGGGCCCTGGTGGTGGCGAACCTGATCGCCATTCATCAAAAGAGCTATATCGGCAGCCTGTCCGCCTATTGCGGCGTGGTCAGCGCGGCCTGTGGAGCGTCCTGCGGGATCTGCTACCTGCTGGATTATCCCCGCAGCGTCCTGCGGGATACCATTACCAATACCATCGCTACCGTGGGCGGAATGGTGTGTGACGGCGCGAAATCCTCCTGCGCCGCCAAAATCTCCACCGCGCTGCAGACAGCCCTGCTGGGCATGAAAATGGGCGTGCACAGCTGCACCTTCCAGCCCGGAGAAGGACTGGTAAAAGAGAATGTGGAAGACACCATCAGCAATATCGGCCGCATGGGCCGCGTGGGTATGAAGGCCACCGACAACGAGATCCTGAATATCATGCTGGGCAACTGAGCGGAACGTGAATGGCCGCTGTGTGCCCGGCTGTTTCGGGGAAGGGCTGCCGGGAAAAGACCGGACCGGCGGCGCTTCCCCCGGGGCGTGCCGTCCGGCGGGTCAATAGAGAAATTTGACACAATAAGCGGCTGCCGCAGGCTTTCGTTCTGTGGCAGCCGCTTATTTGCAGGCTGGACGGATGGGGGAAGGGCCGCTGCTCCTGTTCCGGCGTGAGATATGCCGGAGCGCTTCAGGCGTGGACGGCCAGGGGGGATGATCCGGCTGCAGCGGCCACGGGTCGGGGAGCGGGTTCGTGGTCCGAGCTGAGCCGGACGTTCATCACCAGCATTTGGAGCCGGTTTTCAATATTGGCAAAGCTGACGTCGGGATCGTAGTCCAGGGGAAGGATCTGGGCGTCGGGGTAGCGCTTTTTCAGCTGCTTGACCAGGCCCCGGCCCACCACATGGTTGGGCAGACAGCCAAAGGGCTGAAGGATCACAAAGGCCCGGCAGCCCTGCTGGGCGTGGTGGAGGATCTCACCGGAGATCAGCACGCCCTCTCCCGCGTCGAAGGTGTGGTGGATCATGGGATCGCTGGCCTGGACCAGTTCCGGCAGACGGCAGGCCGGGGTATACAGGGGGTGCCGCCGGGCGATGGAGTCCGTCACCTGGTGGGCCAGGTCAAAGATACGGTCGGCGGTACGGTACCACGCCTTTTTCGGGAGAGGCTGCTTCAGATGGTACTCCTGGATTTGGGCGTCCCGGTAAAAATAGCTTTTCTGGATGACGTCAGACATGCGGGCCTCGATGATCTCAAAGCCGTTGCGCTCCAGATAGCGCTCGATGTCGTGGTTGGCGCCGGGGTGGAAATTGAGCAGGTACTCCCCGACGATAAGGACCCCAGGCCGCTTCCGGCTGCGGTCATAGGGGACCTGCGCCATCCGGTCCACCGCCCACCGGAAGCCCTGCCGCGCGCCGGAGATCCCCCGGGCCTGGAGGCCCTGGACCACATGGTCGAGGCTCTCCTCGAAGGCCCGGTCGGCGCTGCCCGGTTCCAGCTCGTAGGGGCGGATCTTCCGCAGCAGCTCCTCCAGTACGTCGATCATGGGCAGGGCGAAGGCGATACGGGCGGCGGTGAGCAGATTCATCCGGAAACCGGGGTGCAGCCGGTGGGAGTCCGCGTCGTCATTGGTCAGAATGGGCACGTCGGGATACCCCGCGTCATCCAGAGCCTTGCGCAGCAGGGCGCTGTAATGGGTCAGGCGGCAGTCGCCTATGTATTTTCCCATGCCGATGGCGACCTTTTGCCCGTCATATTTTCCGCTGCGCAGGGCGCTCAGGGCCTCTCCAATGACGATCTGGGCCGGGAAGCAGATGTCGTTGTGGACGTACTGCTTGCCCAGGCGGATGGCGTCCTCCCGCCCCACCTCCAGAGGGACCGCCCGGATGTGCTGGGTGTGAAAGGCGGCGGACATGACCCGGCAGAAGGCGTGGGAGGTGTTGGGAACCAGCACGATCCGTTCCTTCCGGCTGGCCCGGGTGAATTTTACCGGGTAGGGATCGGGGAGGGGACGCGCCGTGCAGCTCTGCCGCCGGGCCCGGCCCATATTCACCGTCTCCAGGAAGGAGCGCACCCGGATGCGCAGCGGCCCCTGAATGTCGCTCTCATCCACCTTCAGGATCAGGGGGGGCTTTCCGGAGATCTCGTTCATCAGACGGATGATCTCGTCGGAGAGGTAGGCGTCATGGCCGCATCCGAAGCTCACCAGCTGGACGTACTCCAGGTGATTGCTGCGGGCGCACAGAATGGCGGAGGACAGCATCCGGGCGTGGTAGTTGTTGGTGATGTCCAGGCGGCTGCGGCTCAGATCCACCGCCTCCGTCCCCGGCAGGCTGTCCGCCGTCAGGACGGGGACCCCCAGGGCGGTGAAAAGCTCGGGCAGGTCGTGGTTGACCAGCGCGTCGTTCTGATAGGGGCGGGAGGCCAACACCACCGCGTAGGTCCCCTCCCGTTCCACTTGATTCAACACGGCTTGGCCGGCCTGCCTCAGTTCCCGGTGGAACTGGTCCTGGGCCCGGTCCGCCGCGCGGATGGCCTCCAGCGTCTGCTGGGCGGGGATCTGGAAGGTATCGGCCATGTACTGCGTCAGCTGCCGGTCCCGGTCCTCCCGGTGGTACCAGTGGAATAAGGGGGCGTCAAAGGGGATGTTCCACTCCTCAGAGGGGGAGTCGGAGTTCCGGATGACAATGGGGTAGCCTTTCACCACGGCGCACATGGATTGGCTGGTGGGTTCGCTGTTTTCCGACTCCACCGCGGTGATGGAGGGCATGAAGATGCGGTCCACACCCTGGCGGGCCAGGTCCCGGAGGTGCCCGTGGACCAGCTTGGCCGGGAAACATACGGTGTCAGAGGTCACGGCGGACAGCCCGCTCTCATACATGGAGCGGGTGCTGGGGTGGGAGAGCTTCACGTCGTAACCGAGGCTCCGCCAGAAGGTGGTCCAGAAGGGCATGGTCTCCCAGTAGGAGAGCACCCGGGGCAGGCCGATGACCAGGTTCTTCCGGGGGGCGGCGGGAACGGTGGGATAATCCCGGAAAAGCAGCTCCTGACGGGTGCGGAACAGGTTGGGGACCCGGGCTTTGCTCTGGGCCTTCTGCCGCAGCCGCTCCTGCACCTCCGCCTCCCGGGGATCGCCCAGGATCTCCCCGCGCTCACAGCGGTTGTTGGTGACCCAGCTGCTGCCGTTGGAAAAGGTGAGGACGGTGCGTTTGCAGTGGTTAGCGCAGAAGGGGCAGGGGCGGTTTGCCTGCTGGGTGTAGGAGAAGCTGTCCAGGGCGTCCAGACCGAGGAAGCGGCCCTCTCCCTCCCCCCGGGAGACGCGCTCCTTGGTGAGCAGGGCGGTGCCGATGGCCCCCATGGTGCCGGGATAAGGGGCGCGGGTCACCTCCCGGCCAATGTACTGCTCCATGGCCCGCAGCACCGCGTCGTTCCGGAAGGTGCCGCCCTGCACCACGATCTTCTGTCCCAGGGTGTCCAGATTGGAGATACGGATGACTTTGGTAAATACATTCTCGATCACGGCCCGGCACAGGCCCGCCACAATGTCCGCGGGCAGCTTCCCGTTGCGCTGTTCCGTGACGATGCTGCTGTTCATAAAGACGGTGCACCGGCTGCCCAGGGCGGCCGGATCCCGGGAGGAAAAGGCGGTTTCGGCCAGCTGTTCCACCGGGATATGCAGGGTGGCGGCGAAATTTTCCAAAAACGAGCCGCAGCCGGAGGAGCAGGCCTCGTTGACCACAATATTGGTGATGACCCTGTGGTCCAGCCAGATGGCCTTCATGTCCTGCCCGCCGATGTCAAGGATGAAGGAGGCGTCCTGGACGTATTTTTCCACCGCCCGGGCGTGGGCTACCGTCTCCACCACGTGGCACTGGGCGCCGAAGGCCTTGGCGAACAGCAGCTCGCCGTAGCCCGTGGTGCCTGCCCCCAGAATGTCCAGACTGGCCCCCGCCGCCCGGTACCGGTCCCGCAGCCGGATCAGGGCCGCCTGGGCCACCCGCAGGGGATCGCCCTCGTTGGGCGCGTAGAATTGGTCCAGCAGCCGCTCCTCCTCGTCCATCAGGACGAATTTCGTGGTGGTGCTCCCGGAATCGATGCCCAGATAGGCGCGCACTGTCTCGCCGCTCTGGGGCTGGTAGGCGTGAAAATCAGGCAGGGCGTGGCGACGGAGAAAGGCCTCGCGGTCCGCGTCGGAGGCGAAGAAAGGAGAAGCGGTCCCGGACCGGACAGCGGTGTTCCGCTGCTGGAGCAGGTCCAGCTCCCGGGCCGCGTCCCGTATGTCCCGGCACGCCTCCGCCGGATCAAACATCTCCTCCAGGGACAGGGCGGCGCCGTAGGCGATCATGATCTCCGGGCGCCGGGGCAGAATGACATCCTCCGGGGCCAACCCCAGCCGCTGGGCAAAGACCTGTACCAGGGTGGGGTGGAAGGTGAGGGGACCGCCCTCAAAGGCCACCGGGCTTTTGATCTCCAGCCCCTGGGCCAGACCGCCGATGGTCTGTTTGGCGATGGCGTGCAGGGCGGAGAGGGCCAGGTTTTCCTTGGACACGCCCTGGTTCAGCAGGGGCTGGATGTCCGTTTTGGCATAGACGCCGCAGCGGCCGGAGATGTCGTAGACACAGCTCCCTTTGCGGGCCAACTGGTCAAATTTCTCAATGGGGACCTTCAGCAGCGCGGCGATCTCATCCAGAAAGGCTCCGGTGCCGCCGGCGCAGCTTCCGTTCATCCGCATGTCCATGACATGTAACGCGCCGGATTTCTCATCCTTGCGGAAGAAGATGATCTTGGCGTCCTGGCCGCCCAGCTCAATGGCGGTGCGGACATGGGCATAGCACCGGCGCAGGGCGATGGAATTGGCCACCACCTCCTGGACATAGGGGACGCCCAGCGCGTCCGCAAGCCCCTTGGCCCCGGAGCCGGTGAGGGCAAGGGATACCCGGGCCCCCGGGAAACGTTCCGCCAGGCCGCGGAGGGCGCGGGACACGCTCTGGGCCTGGGCAGCGCCGTGCCGGCGGTAGTCGGAATACACCAGTTCGCCGCTGATCTGATCCACCGCCGCTATTTTCGTGGTGGTGGACCCCACGTCCACGCCCACCAACAGCTTCCATTTTTCTTGTATCTTCTTGTTCACCATAACAGTGCCCAAATCGGGGAGACCTCCTCCGCTGATACCGGATCCAAAACACTGAATCCATATATAAAGTACGGAAAATTCAGATGAATTATAGGTTTTAAAAAGATTTTCGTCAAGAAAAATTGCGAAAGCATAATGCGGAGGGATGAAATCTGAACGGAGTCTGAACCTGGTGAAACCTGCTGGGGCGGGGGCGGGCCATGGGCCTGCGGACCGGCCGGGCGGGATCCGCGGAAACCGGCGGGGTGACTCCTTGATTTATGACAGTATTTCAAGTATGCTTATCCTAAGAAAAACAGGAAAAGGAGAACGGTGCTGAGCGGTAAACCCGCAGAACGGGCAGACGTAGACAAACCATCTGGTCAATGGAGGGAATTATGATGAAAGATCAAAAAATCGCGGTGTTGGGCGCCGGGACAATGGGAGCCGGTATGGCCGCAACCTACGGGGCGTACGGATTCCCCGTCTGCCTATACTCCCGGACGGAGGAGACCTTGCAGCGGGCGCTCCGGGTCATTGAGAACGCGCTGCAGCTCTTTGCTGAGGAGGGACTGATCCCATCCGGTGAGATCGAAGCCGCCCTCTCCCGCATCCGCTGCACCCGGTCTCTGGAAGAAGCGGTTTCCGGCGCCTGGTATGTGGTGGAAACCATCTCCGAGCGAAAGGACGCCAAAAAGGCGCTGTACGAGGACCTGGACCGGATGCTGCCGGAGGACGTCATCATTGCCAGCAATACATCTTACATGGACATCTTCGCCTTTATGCCAGAGCGGAGACAGCCCTACAGCATCATCTCCCACTGGGTCGCGCCGCCCCATATCATCCCCCTGGTGGAGATCGTCAAGGGGCCGGAGACGAAGGAAACTGTGGTCCAACAGGTGATGGAGCTCCACCAGAAGTGTGATAAAACGCCGGTCCGGATCGAAAAATATGTGCCCGGTTTCATTTTGAACCGTCTGCAAAGCGCCATGACCAGGGAGGTGCTGTATCTGCTGGATGGGGGATACTGTTCCCCGGAGACCATCGACTTGGTTGCCAAATCCAGCCTGATGCCCCGGGGCATGCTGCTGGGCGTGGTACAGCGGATGGATTTTACAGGGCTGGACACGGTGGCCAACGGCCTGAAAAACGCCAGCTACAGCCCCGCGCCCGCCCCCGGCGGGGACAGTACGATCTTCCGCCTGGTGGAGGACGGCCAGTTGGGCGCGAAGAACGGAATGGGCTTTTATGACTATTCCGCTTTGGACCCGCTGCAGACCCTTGACCTGCGGGACCGGCAGCTGCTGAAAAGCATCCGCCTCGCAAAGGCGTTCCTGGAGGAACCTCTGGGGAAGCGGCGGGAGGATTGGGACTAGGCGGGCGGACCAACTGGCGGGAGAGGACCGGAAAGAGTCTGCCTTCGGGGACCTGGGTAAGGCCCCCGAAGATGTTCCAACTGGGCCTTTTGGACAGAAAAGCGCCGCACCTTATGAAAAGGTGCGGCGCTTTTTGTCAGTTCACGGTCAGAACACCGGCGGCATTCATCACGGCCAAGGTTTTTTCCCGCGACGTGATGAGACATTCCTCTGTGGGGATGGCCTGAATGGCGGGATCGAATATTTCGACGGAAACCGCGCTGTCGTAACCGATCTGCTTCAGATTTCTCAGCATGTCCGCGATGGGGACCACGCCGTCTCCGGGCAGATAGCTTTCGGAGCGGATGGCTTGACCCGGCTCGCGGGCGGGGCAGTCGCTGACGTGGACCATAAAAACCTGGCCGTCCCGGGCGAGAAGAATGTCCTCCGGCCGGGAACCGAAGGCATAGTGGTGCCAGGTGTCTAACAGGATGCCCACGTTGTGCCGTCCCACCGCGTTGACGATCTCCAGGCTCTGCCGGAAGGTCTTGACGGAGCTGTCGGGGAGCCCCATATACTCCAGCGCCAGGTTGACGCCGTAATGGTCCGCGACGTCAGACAGCTGCAAAAGGGATTGGACGGTCTCCTGTTTGATCTCCTCCGGATCGTCTGTAGGAGCGCGGAACGAGGCGATGACCTCCACGCAGCTGCACCCGATGCTGCGGCAGCAATAGAACAGGTAATCACTCAATTCCTTCAGCATGCGCATACCGCGGCGGTTGTGGAAGGAGATGCTTTCAATGGCGTTGACACAGGCGGGGGTGACGCCGTGGTCTTTCAGCGCCCGGTCGATCTCCTCCAGGGTGTGGCCGGCGCGCAAGGTGCGGATCAGGCTCGCTTTGCGGATCTCCATGTGGGAATAGCCGTGTTCCGCGCAGGAAGCGATGTGGGAAAACAGGTCCCCCTTTTGCAGGATGGTCAGTTCATTCATACATAGCTGCATAGTGCGCTCTCCTTTTAAACGGTCAAATGGATGGAAAATCCGCCGAATTCCTGCTGCAGGTATACGAAGATGATCTTGCCGTCCTGGTCCCTGCGGATGGTATCTTCGTAAAAGGTGATCCCCTTCTGGGAAAGCTCCGCCATGGCCGCCTCCACGTCCTCGGTCTGCAGCGCCAAATGACCGTGGGTCCCCCGCCTGGAATGTTTCATCACCTCAAAAATGTCCCCGGCAAAAATACTCGCCGCCGATTCTGAGACCTGCTCCAGCCCAAAAATCTCGCATAGCTTGCCGGCCAGTTCCCGGGCCTGTTGGTCCGTTTCGTTGTTGATCCCCACGTGCTTGATCCGGTATGTCATCTGATCCACACTTTCGTTCTGTTTCTTGGGCAGCTTCTCTGTCTCGCTGCTGTAATATTATTCATTATACCATAGGGCAAGGGCTTTGGCAAAAGGATTGGGGTGATAAGTAAAAATTATTCGGATGGCAAGGCGGTATGTACGGGGAACGGGATGAAGTTTGCTTTTATGCGGATGCCGTCCGGCGCAGTGCCTGGCTGCCCGCGTATCCACGCTGTTCAGGGCGCTGTGCCGGCGGCGGGCAGCATAGTTGGTTCCGTCCCGCCGTTTTGCGGCGCCGGGTGGGGGCTGTTCCTTGGCGGAATCCTTTATGCGGGACATTGCCGCCCGGTGTGGTCGATGGTATATTCGCCGGTCAGGATGATTTGGGAGATGGGGACGAAGGTGTACCCCTCCTGAAGAAGAAATTCGATGATGCCGGGCAGCGCCTCCGGGGTGTGCTTGGCGGCGTTGTGGAACAGGACAATGGAGCCGGGGCAGACCTTGGACGTGACCCGCTTGGTGATCTCCCCGGCGGAGAGGTCCTTCCAGTCCAGGCTGTCCACATCCCACTGGATGGGCTCCATGCCAATGGAGCGGGCGGCGCTGATGGAGTTGTCGTCGTAGTCTCCGTAAGGAAAGCGGACCAATGTGGGGCGGACGCCGGTGACAGCCTCGATTTTATCGTTGCAGGCATTCAGGTCAGCGACCACCTGGTCGGCAGACAGCTGGGGGTAGTGCGCATGTGTGTTGGAGTGGTTCATGACCTCGTGGCCCGCGTCGTGGAGGGCTTTGACAGATTCCGGGTATTTGTCCACCCAATCTCCCACCACAAAGAACGTGGCCTTGACCTGGTAGCGGCCCAGAATGTCAATGAGCTGCTGGGTGTCCTCGTTGCCCCAGAGTGATGTTATTTTGCGACTGCATTGAATCTTACAAATCCAGAACGGGCAAAGTTAGGCCCCAGGAGAATGTCTATCCTGTATTCGGACAAGGTTAAAATACCGTTTGGAGCCATCGGCCGGCAGAGCGCATACAGTCCACAATGCCCATCGGACAGTCCAAACCCCGGATTCTCAGTTTGAGAATCCGGGGTTTGGATATGTATATCGATCCCTTGCTGTTCCAAACAGGCGCGATGCAGGAAGGTGACAATTTGGACGCGGGTGCAGGTGTTATCGGGGCAAAAAGGCACAATAAGTTGCGCAAATTGGATAGAGAATAAAGAGAGGCATGGTTTGCGGAACTTTGGTAGAATGAAGTCGCGACACACCATTCTGAGAGGAGTCTGTAAACCATGTCCGAGAAAATTGTACAGCTAAGCGAAGAAGTTATCAAGGGGCAGATCAAAGAACTGGTCCGTGGCAGCGTGGGAGAAGCCCTCATCGAAATGTACCTTGCCGGCGTTTCCGTACGCCGTGTGGAGGATATTATTGAGGCCCAGTGGGGCAGCAAGGTATCTCCAGCCACCATCGGTGAACGGAACAAGAAAGCTTATTTCCACATCGAAGATTGGTGGAACCGCCCTTGGCAGGGCGGTAAATACCCCTATGCCCATGTGGATGACATCCACCTGCGGCGCGACTGGGGCGGAGAGTACGAAAATGTCGCGATTTTGGTGGCAATCGCGGTGAATGAGGACGGATACTGTGGGGCTTTTGGCGCTGCACAGTTCATTTTTACCGCAAAGGCTTTCCAAGCTCGTCCCGGAATTTTTTGATGATGCTCCACTTGATCATCTGATGGGGTTCCAGCGTTCCCGACATCTTGAGTTTCCTCTTATATGATGTATTCCACGGTCTTGTCCGCCGTCAACACCGTTTGCTCATTGAACAGGAGGATTGCCTCACGGCCTTCAACAGGGCCGAACGCATAGACATCCCGCACATCCTTTTCCAAATACAAAGTGCCTACGCCGTCAGTCACGCGGGCCATTTCCGCTTGCGCGGCCTGCCCGGCAGGGCGCGTGGAGTTGGGCTTTCCAATAAACATCCGTTCCGTTTGACAAAACGCTTCCAGCACAGCCGGGTCAGCAGGAGTATTGGCGGAATAGTCCAGATAGATCATGCTCCGTCTCCGAATTGCGTCAGGTCTTTTACCACCTCGCCGGCAAGGATCAGTCCGGCAACCGAGGGAACAAAGGCGTTGCTGCCGGGGACCTGCCGCCGCTGGGTGCATTTCCTCGCCGTACCCGGCGGGCAGATACAGTGGGTTCGGCAGCTGATGGACATATCGTCAATGGGCGTCATGGCAGGCTCTTTGGAATAGACCACTTTCAGATGCTTGATCCCCCGCTTTTTCAGCTCCCTGCGCATGACACGGGCCAGCGGACACACGGAGGTCTCAAAAATGTCCGCCACTTCAAAAGCGGTGGGGTCCACTTTGTTGCCAGCCCCCATGCAGCTTATGATGGGGACCCCCGACCGCTGGGCCTGCTCCACCAGCTCCAGCTTGCCGGTGACCGTGTCGATGGCGTCCACGATATAGTCATACTGGGTGAAATCGAACTGCGCCGCCGTCTGCGGGGCATAAAAGGTTTTATAGGTATGGACAACCGCGTCCGGATTGATTTCTTTGACGCGCTGCTCCGCCACATCCACTTTGTATTGTCCCACGGTTTTGCGGGTGGCAAGCAGCTGTCGGTTGAGGTTCGTCAGACACACCCGGTCATCGTCGATGAGGTCCAGGGTGCCGATGCCGCTGCGGGCAAGAGCCTCCACCGTGTAGCCGCCCACGCCGCCGATGCCGAAGACAGCCACCCGGGCACGGTACAGCCGCTCCATGCCCTCCTGTCCGAAAAGCAGCTGTGTTCTTGAAAACTGATTGAGCATGTTCGCCTATCCTCCAATTCCCTGAATCCACACCTTCATCTGCCCGCCGCAGACCATTCTTTCCTCCTCCGCACATGGCAATGCAGTGAACAGAAGTCGGCGGACCCACCAGGAACAGCGCGGCATATCCCATCTGTTCCCCACTGACGGCCGGAAACCTCTGAAAGAATTCCGTCCAGCCCAACTGGCGGGCGATCACATAGAGTCCCAGCAGGATTACCATCAGATACACGCCGTCGCTCCTGCGGCGGGGGTCTTCCGTGATATGATAACCCGCCTTTTCCATGGTTTGCTTCCAGTCGCTGATAATGTCCTCCGCATCCTCAATGCCCACGGAGAAGCGGGAAAAGCCATTATGGAACTCCTCAGGGTACAGGTGCTGCCGCTCGTCGTTCCCGCCAAGGGACACAATGAGGCTCTCATCGTGTCCCAGCGATACCGCATGGATGAGCTTGGTGTTGGGTCGAATGGCCGCCGCCACATTGGCGGGATCCGTCGTGTCCGCGATGGTGGTCTCCACGCCGAATTTGTTGTTCAGCGGGGCGAAAAACAATCCGCTGAGAGCCGCCGCACTGGAGGCCGGCGCCACGCAGTCCTCACCGCCCTCCAGCGACGCGACCCGCTCCTGCAGATACTTCTGGTTGGTGCCGCCGTTGCGGGTATAGAGGTTGGCACCGGCGCTGGACCAGTTCATATCCGTGGGGTCATAGGGCAGGGCGCAGCTGTTGGCCACGGTGATGGGCCGCTTAATAGCGCCGCTGTCCTTGTCCACCACATTGCCAACATGAACCGCACGGGTGGCAAAACCGTAATCTGTCTGTTTTTACTCTCTGCCATGATATCCCCTCACCGATATAAATATAAACATAGTATGATTATTGGTTATAATAGCATGGCTGTTCTGTTGTGTCAACTGATTAACTGATATAAGCTGCGGAAACTAAATGAAGCCCGCAGCTTATGCCCCTTTACCGCTTGCGGCAGTTGCGGATTTGCAGCGCCCACATCATTGATTGCAATTGGCCAGCAAATGAGGTGCAGTCAAACATATTGATGCTGGAACAGTATTCAATGTTCAGATGATACACCTCATTTTTGATCATCAGGGCTGTCGGCTGCCGCGATAACCAGAGGGATCCCTTTGGAGTTTTTGTATTTCTCCGCACACATGCCGCGCAACATGACACCATGTGGTTTATACTATCTTTCATGTTAAATTACAACCGCGCTGATGTTTGATTCCTTATATAATTGAGATTGACTGCTTTTCTTGTATCGCACCTAGTTGATAGACAGATATTCTTTTTTCACTACTAAGGATTATACAAGCTTTTGCTTAATGCCTGCTATATTTCTGCTGGCTTCGACACGGGCGCTTTGCCGACTTCCCGGCTGGAGCGGGAAATCAATCGCTGCACCCTGCGCAATCCGGGTATCACGGTATTGGGCAACGACCTTCTGAACTGTGTGGAGATTGGCAAGCGCATTTCCCGCACCTTTGAGAACGAACAAACCAGCTGCCGAAGGCTGCTGGACTTTCTGTCCGGCTGGGACGGAAGCACGGTCCGGGTCGCAGATCCTCGGGACCGCCTGGGTATCAGTCCCGCTGTGTGGAAGGACTCGGTGGCCGACACCCCGGTCAAGGAGTGGTGCCGGACGCACCAGGTCCATCACTGCGGCCGCGGTATCAACACCATGCTGTATACCGCCGGGACGCGGTGCGCCTGATGCACGGCAAAGCCAGGCTTGTGTCAAAGGACCAGTGTGCGGTGGTGGCGAATACCCACGAGGCCATCATCGGTGCGGAACAGTGGGAACGGGTCCGATCCCTGCTGCAGCGGGACACCCGGACGCTGAATTTCAAAGAAAACGTCAGCCCCCCTTTGCTGGGTTCCTGGGCTGCGGCGATTGCGGACGGGCCATGAACAAGACCAACGGTCCGGGCAGCGTGTACTGCTGCTGATTTGTCCTGTGCCAGCATCATTCCAAGAAAAATGCGGACGCTGAGCCTCGAAACCCGTGGGGCCTAACGTCCGCTTGCTGTTCTGGATCTGTGCCGCGAAATTCCTGTGCCGGGCCAGAGCTGCCGGTCGAACAATCGAGAGACAAAAAATCATACAGAGAGCTCCAACCAGATGGGACGGCGGGCATGTGTATGGTTCCGGTTTAAAAAGCAATGCTGGCGCTTTCGGGGTACGGGACAGATGCTGCCCATGAAAACACGGGTTGTCTCAGGCCAGATCCAAGAAGATCTGAGTGGCCTTGCTGATATAAGCATCCTGATTGTACAGGATCACTGGATGGGTATCATACTCAAAGCCCTTGATCTTCTTTCCGTAAAGATGTTCATTGGATTGGGCGTCCACAACACTCTTGGGCTGATAGCTCAGACCGAGGCCCTGGGCCACCAGCATCAGGGTAGTCGACGCGGTGTTGCATTGGCACAGCACCTTGGGCTGCACCCCGTTGCGCTGACATTCCGCGAGTAAGATCTCGTTATAACCGTAATAGTCGCCGCACCGCAGCATACATAGGGGCATGCCGTCCAAAAGCTCGATGGGAACTTCATCCTCGCCGGGGCAGGGGTCCAACTGTGGATTCAGCACCAGTACCAGAGGGTCAGGCTCCAGGGCGATTGAGGAGAACAGGTTTTCATCCAGCAGCCTGGGCAGGAAAATGACGTCTTCCTCGTCTTTCCGCAGCAACTCGATCAATTCATTGGGGTCCGTTTGTGTGATCTGAAATTCCACGGCCGGATACCGGCTGCGCATCTCCATCAGCATGTTTGACATCAGCGGAATGGTCGGATAGCCCGTTCCAATGCGGATCGTACCCTGTATCCCCACCTCGGCCTCGTGAACGGCCGAAAGCATGTTTTTGTAGTTTTTTAGCAGTTTATTCCCCTGCTCATAGAATACCCGCCCAGCGTCGGTCAATTCCATTCCACGTTTGGTTCGGGCAAACAGCGTGATGCTGAGCTCCTTTTCCAAACGCTGCAGGCTCCGGCTCAGAGCCGGCTGGGCAACATAAAGCCTCCGTGCCGCTTCCGTAATCTGCCCGGTTTCCGCTACTGCGATAAAGTATTTTATCTGTTGAATATTCATGAGCAGCTCCCTCTATTTCCGGACGGCTGGTCGTTTGATCCATTGGACACGCATAACCGATCCTTAATATGTGGCCTCTTTTACGTCAAGATACGTTTCTATTGCCGAAAGCGCGTTATCACACAGAGTCTGAATATCCTTGCTGCTGGCATGATCCACATGTATCCCAACCACCGCCACAACATCCTGACCGGTCGCAAGACGCAGTTTTTCAGCAAGCTGCTTTGCTAAAACGGCGTCTTTATGTGTGGGAAACGATAGCTCCTCCGTGGTAAGAGCGGCGGACTCGCTTTGATAACAAGCGGCCGCGCCGCCGATGTGTGCAAGCTCCCCCCCGGTCACCACGCAGCACAATCCGTGTCCGCCTGTTTCGTGCACGACTGCGCGGACGCAAAGCCTTCCCTGGCCCGCTTGAAATTCCAACTGTCTGTTCAACATCTTTTCCGCCCTTTACCAGTTTTTATTCTCCCCACCGGAAAAAACTATGATCTGAGATAGAAAAACGGTCGGCAATTTTGCCGACGACGTGTTTGACCATGTCATCAATACTGTTTGGCTTGTTATAAAACGTCATCATAGGCGGCATGATCACGGCTCCCATCTGGGCCAGGCTGCTCATATTTCTCAAATGGATGCAGCTGAAAGGCATTTCCCGGGCGACCAGGATGAGGGGGCGGTTTTCTTTCAGCGTGACATCCGCGGCGCGGAGCAATAGATTTTCGGAAAATCCATTGGCGATCCCTGCCACTGTTTTCATGCTGCAGGGGACGATTACCATACCACAGGTGCGGAAGGTGCCGCTGGCGATAGCCGCGCCCAGATTGTTGTTATCATATACTACGTTGGCCAGCCCTTTGATTTCTTCCACAGTGTAATCAGATTCCATTTGAATCGTCATCTCGCCGCCGCGGCTAATGACCAGATGGGTTTCCCATTCTTCTAGACGTGAAAAATACTTCAGCAATTCCACGGCAATTGGAACGCCGCTTGCCCCGCTAATGCCGATCACAATCCGCTTTTTTTCCATTGAGATCTCCTTTTATGTAAATGGTCTACGCAATATGATGCGTTTGATTTCACTGCCTGCAAAACTGAAAAGCCTGCTACTTCTATCATAGAGTATCCTAAATAGAGGTAGCAGGCTGGTTTTACAGGAACATCATGGTCAGAGGTTTGATGAACATGACCATCAAGGTGACAACGAGCATGGAGAAAATCAGAGGGATTGCCGCTTTTGCCGTCTCCTCCAAGGGAGTTTTGCCGATGCCGGAGGCCACAAACAGGTTGCAGCCATAGGGCGGGGTCACAAAGCCCACGCAGAGCGCGATGGTCATCATAATGCCGAACTGGACGCCGCTCATGCCATAGCTCTGCATAATGGGCAGCAGAATGGGGGCGAGAATGACCGTGGAAGAAATGCTGTCGATGAAGCAGCCTACAAACAGCAGCAGCAGGAGGACGATCAGACCGATCACAACGCCGTTTACGTTCAGACCGCCGATAAAATTCACCGCTTTGGCGGCCACTTGCTGCATGGTCAGGTAGTTCGCGAAGGACGCGGACAGGGCGATCATAAAGGAGGTCGCGCCGTTGATCAGCGCCGTACTCAGGCAGGCGTCCATCAGCTGCTTCCAGGTCAATTCATGATAGATGAATTTACTGACCAGAAACGCGTACACGACGCTGACAACAGCGGCTTCCGTGGGAGTGAAGATCCCGGCGTAAATGCCGCCCAGCATAATGACAGGCATCAGGATGGCCCAGATAGCGTCCTTACAGTCGGCCAGGATCTGTTTCAGGGACGCCCGTTCCGTATTGCCCATCCAGCCGTTCTTTTTGCAGACAAAATGGCTGACGAGCATCAGCCCCAGGCCGACCAGTATGCCGGGCACAACACCGGCCACAAACAGATCGGTAATGGAGACGCCCACTGCGTTCCCGTAAATGACAAACGCCACGCTGGGCGGGATGATGACGCCGATGGACCCAGCGCAGGCTGTGATCGCGCAGGCAAAGCCGCCGCTGTAATGCTTCTTTTTCATCTCCGGGATCATAAAGGAACCGATCGCGGAGGCGGTGGCGGGAGCGGAACCGGAGATCGCGCTGAAAAACATGCAGGCCACAGTTGTGACCATGGCGTATCCGCCGGTCACAAAGCCGATCAGGTCATCCGCGACTCTGACCAGGCGCTTGGAGATGCCGCCGTAGGTCATCAGCTGGCCGCCGAGAATAAACAGCGGAATGGCCAGCAGCGTGAAGCTGTCTACTCCGGAAAACGCTTTCTGGGCGATCAGCGCTGTGTTGACGTTGCCGGTCAACTGCATGGTCAACAGTGTGGACAGGCCGATGCTGATGCCGATGGGAAGAGAGAGCGCGATAAAGAGAACTGTCAAAATAAAGATCAGGGCAACGACCATCTGCTTAACTCTCCTTTCCGGCCTTTAAGGTTTTTGCGGTGGAAATCAGATTTTGGATCAGCCGAATGGCCATCAGGCAGGCACCGGAGGGCACGGCCAAATAGGCGATCCAAATGGGCATGTTAAAGGAAGTCGCCGTGCGGTGCAGCTTGTACATCCCCTGCATCTGCACGAAGGAAAGCCTGGTTAAGTAGAGACAGAACAGGATACTCACCAGGTCAGCGGCCATGGCGACATAGATCCCCGCATTCCCTTTGAGTTTTCGTCTTAACAGGTCTACTTGCATATGTTCGGATTTCTTGGCGGCGTAACTCGCGCCCAGCCAGACTTGCCAAACAAACAGGTAACGGGCCACCTCTTCTGACCATGCAAGACTGTTGTGGAACACAAAACGCATGATAACTTGGGCAAACACCACCACCACCATGATCAGCAGCATGGCGATCAGCAGGACCTTTTCCAGGTTTTCGTCGATAAATCGAATCACTTTCATCTCATAAGCTCCCCTTGTCTTCTATTTGCGCCTGATAGCGAAGGGAAGCTGAGGAGGCTCCCGCAGCTTCCCTTCGCTTTTGATTTGGCTGAGAGTCTGAAAGATGGATTCTTCTTAGCCGTTGTAGGATCTGGCGATGTCCACCAGCTCGGAGCCGTACTTGTCGGTGTACATATCATAAACGCCGGCGGCGGCGTCCGCAAAGACCTGCTTCTGGTCGGCAGTCAGCTCGTTGACTTCCAGACCGGCATCCTTCATAGCCTGGACGCTGTCCACGATGGACTGCTCCACCAGCTCATTCTGGAGCGCGATGTACTCGGAAGCGGCGTCGGTGATGATGGTCCGATAGTTTTCGGGCATGCCGTCCCACAGTTCCTTATTGATGATGAAGCAGTTGCCGCTGAGGATGTGGTCCAGGGAGGTGAAGTATTTCTGCGCCTGATACAGGCCGTCCGTGTAGCTCAGAACGGCGCCGTTGTCTTGGCCGTCCACGGTGCCCTGCTGGAGGGCGGTAAACAGCTCGCTGTAAGCCATGGGCGTGGGGTTGACGCCCCAGCTTTCAAAGGCGGCCAGGTGGTAAGCGTTCTCCATACATCTCAGCTTCAGGCCCTTCAGGTCATCCGGGCTATAGACGGGACCTCTGTTGTTGGTCAGGCCGCGGAAGCCGCTGTCGCCCCAGGTCAGGACGTGAACGCCCAGCGCCTCTGCGTACTCATTGAGCTTCTGGCCCAGTTCGCCGCCCTGCAGGGCCGCGTGAGCCGCGTCCAGGGAGATGAACAGATAGGGCAGGTCCAGAACAGCGAATCTGTCGTCAAAAGGTACCCAGATGGAAGAGGAGGGGGCCACCATTTCCAGGTTGCCGAGCATCACGGCCTCGGTGGTCTCGGTATCGGTGCCGAGCTGGCTGCTGGGATAGAGCTCAACGGTTACTGCGCCGTTGGTTTTCTCCTCCACCTGGGGCTTGAATACTTCGCTCAGAGCAATATATCTGGGGTTATCCATGCCAACGGTCAAAGCAACGCGGAGCGTATAAGTAGGATTCTCCTCCCCCTGAGCGGCGCTGCTGCCGGCAGATGCGGCGCCGGCGGAGGCGGAAGGCTGGGTGGTGGTTTTGGACTGGCCGCAGCCAAACAGAGTCAGGCTCATGGCCAGCGCCAAAACGATCGCAAGGGCATGTCTAAACTTTTTCATTTTCAGTCTCCTCTCATTGTTCTGTGTTTTTATATTAAAACGGCGGGTCAGCCTCTTGCCGCTTTAATAAGCGCCTGCGCAGCACTTTTGTGTTCCGGCTTTGTTTTCAACACAATGACCTCATCACGCATCTCTTTGCTCATGGTCGCGTCAATACAGATCTTGTCGTTGGTATTGTCCTTGGAGGTGGGGTCCAGGGAGATGATGAAGGAGTTTGGTACCATAAACAGATCCTCCCGCATGCGGCATCTGGTGGCGATCGCCCACAGGACCTCCTCGTCCCGGGTAATATCCACATCTTCATCCACCGCGACGGCCAGTTTGACCTGATAATCCAGCCCCAGCAGCATGGAGAGGGCTTGCTTGGCGGCCCCCTCCGGGCAGGGCTCCATCTGTATGTAGCAATGGAAGTTCACGCCGGATGTGGTATACGCTACAGCCTTGACCCAAGGGATGCTCTCCCGCAGACGCTGATAGACGAACGTCTCTCTTACCACGCCCGCCAGGAACAGGTGATCTTTGGCGGAACCGGGAACGATGACCTCGTAATAGGGATTTTTTCGTTGACAGACAGCAGTCACCTCAAAAATATTCCGGGTGGAGCGGGAGGTGGAATAGCCGGTGAACTCGCCGAAGGGTCCTTCGTCATCAAACTGGTCGATGGGAATGATCCCTTCCAGTACGATCTCCGCTTCCGCGGGGTAGTAGATGTCAACGGTTTTTCCGTGGACCAGCTGGAGGGGTTCGTTGAGTACGGCCCCTGCCACGTCATACTCGTCCACTTCGATGGCCGGCTTGGAGACGGCGGCCAGATAGACGGAGGGGTGGGCACCGACGATCACGGCGATCTCCAGGGGCTTGCCGGCCTTGGCTGCCCGCTGATAATGGTAGTAGAGGTGCCGCCTGGAGTGCAGGCTGATCCCGAAACGATTCGGCCCCTTGTACTGCATACGGTGGATACTGAGGTTGTGAACGCCGGTCTCCGGGTCTTTGACAACGACGATGCCGGAAGAAATATACTGCCCTGCGTCTGTGGGGTAATACTGCATCATCGGCATCCGGCCGCAATCGATCTCGTCCCCGGTCATGACAATGTCGTGGATGGCACCGTCCTCTACGATCTGCGGCCGGATCAGGTTCTTTTCGATGCGGCCCCAGTTTTCCGCGATTTTGGTCACATCCTCAAAGCCGAGCATATTGGCGATCCTTTTTCTGCTGGCAAATACGTTTCCGAGGACCGGCATGTCATATCCCGCGACTTTTGCCCGGATTACAGGGGGGAATTCTTCCTTATCCAACTCTTTCGCCATTGCCATAAAGACAAAATCCCGCGGCATGGGTTCTTTAATATCTAAAATCTCACCTGGCTTTTCCTTTTCCAGTTTCTCCAAAAAGAATCCCAGTGATTGGCTTACCATAGCTGTGCTCCTCTCTCGATGTATATTTTTGTTGGGATCGCGGCCGTAAGATGGGGTCAAATAAAAAGAATGCTTCAAAACACGGTGTGCGCTTTGGCAGCCGAATACCAAAATTGGCAATTTAGACAATCGGTTTTCCACGAAAAGAGAAAAAACATCATATCTTAACGAAAAAATATGATCTAGAAAAGTAAAATTAGGATTTTCATTTACTTTTTTTAGGAAATTCCCTTTCTTGCCTTCCATTATAAAGAGGAGCTTCTCAAAAAGCAAATACCATTTTTACACGGCATCAATACCCAAACGGCATGACCAGCTGGTGCAAGTTTGTGAAAGTGCTCTTGCTTTTTGCGGCGGCCGGGCCGCCGGAAGGTGAAACTGTGCCCACTGCCGCCGACATGCTTCGCCGGGGGATATTTCCGGGCGGACAGGAGGAGAAGTCCGATCCTGCCGGCGGCGCTGGGATGCGCTTCCATCTCCACTTGCGGCTTCGTCGAAAAAAGGATATACTGAAAAAGGCTGCGGGGATCCGCCGCTGATACAACGCAGAGCGCATGCCAAAGGGGAGGGCGATGCAATGATCAATTTTCTTCAAATGAAGTATTTCGCCATCGTGGCGGAGGAACGGAGCTTTTCCGCCGCCGCCAGCCGTCTCTATATTTCCCAGCAGACGGTCAGCGCCCACATCGCCCAGCTGGAGGAAGAGATCGGGATGCCCCTGTTCGAACGGACGCGGCCGCTGACCATCACGCCGGCGGGCGCGTGTCTGCTGCGCAGCGTAAAGGACCACCTGTTTATCAACAAGCAGATGGAAAAAGAATTGCAGGATATGGCGGACCCAAACCGGAACGTACTGAAGATCGGCGTCAGCCACGCCTATGCGAGAGCCCTCCTCCCGGCGCTGCTCCAGGAGTTTTACCACCTGTACCCGGAAATCAACCTGCAAATCTACGAGATGCTGTACGAGCGGATGGACGAGGCCCTTGCCGCCTGCGAGGTCGACCTGGCCATCGCCAGACCGTCCTACAGCGACGCCAACTTAAAATTTATCCCCCTCAAACAGGCGGATGACGTATTTCTGTACGCGCCCTACCGGTCTTTGGTGAGCAATTACGGCGCCCGGGCCAATTCCATCATTCAGCAGATGCGGGAACACCCCAGCCTGGACATTGTGGCCCGGTGCCCCTTTATCCTGCCGCGCAGCGGCACCGTCCGGCGGGGGATCCAGAAGATGTTCCGGGACGCGCAGATCGAGCCCCGCATCCGCATCGAGACGGATACCTTGGAAACCGCCATTTTTCTGTGCAGAAACGGACTGGGCATCACGGTGTCCCCCAAGCTGCTGCTCCAGACCTACGCCAACAGCGTGGGTATGGCGGATTATCAGGATGCCAGTTACCTCCTCTCGGCCAAAATGCCGGAACACGCCCTGGGAATCTGTTATCTGGACAAGATCTACATTACCGATGCCATGCAAAAATTCATTAATTTGGCAATACAGGCCGGGGAACAGCTCAACGGGGCGTTGTGACCGCTCCCACGCTTTTGAATCCCGGCTTTGCCGAAAAACAGGTGCGGCCCATGGGGGATCTCCCATGGGCCGCACTTTTGTTGCCACTGCGCCAGAAAATGGCGCTGATACCGTCAAATTCCACAAATACAAGTATTTCCCTGTGTTATATGGAAGAAAATGTGTTTGATTTTAAGTGTTTCGGCGAGTAAAATGATTTTAATTCATAATACGTCGCTTTTTTTCGGTAGTTGACGAAAGTAACTTTATGTTTGCGGGAAGCGTTCGATTGGAAAAACGCGGTACTCCGCAAAGGAGGTTCCCCAAAATGGTGGAGAAAGAAATCTTGCTCCAGGAAGCAGAGCGTCTGGCGGACCGTGATACGCCGGAGATATTGGAGATCAGCCACAGGATTTTTGCGAATCCGGAGTTGGCCTACACCGAGTTCAAGGCGGCCCAGCTGCTTCAGGATACGGTGGAAAAGCGCGGCTTTTCTGTCCAGCGCGGCGAAGGGCTTTTACAGACGGCGCTGCGCGGAGAGCACGATCCCAAGCCCGGCGCGCTGAATATCGGCTTCATTTCGGAGTTTGACGCGCTGCCCAACGGACACGCCTGCGGACATAATCTGATCGCGGCTTCCGGCGTTATGGCGGCTGTCATTTTTGACGAATTGGTCCGGAAATATCAGCTGCTGGCCAATACCATCTTTTTGGGCACGCCCGCGGAAGAAGGCGGCGGCACGAAAAACGGCGGCGGCGGTAAGATCCGGATGCTGGAGGCCGGCATGTTCCACGACGTGGATTATGCCATGATGATCCACCCCTGCGACTCCACCATGGTGGAGGACTGGTCGCTGGCCGGACAGACCCTCACCTTCCAGTTCCACGGGAGAAGCGCCCACTGCGCGGCCAGCCCCTGGCTGGGGGCCAACGCGCTGGCGGCGGCCTTGGAAACCGTCAACATGGTCAACGCCTGGCGCAGCCAATGCAAGGACTTCACCCGGGTTTTCCCCAATATTACCAATGGCGGACAGGCCACCAACGTGATCCCGGAATACGCGGAGTTGAAGTACAACGTCCGGAGCGATGACCTGGAGTACCACCGGGAGCTGGTCCGTATCGTGGAGAACTGTGCCCAGTGTGCCGCCAACGCCTTTGGCGTCACCTTGGAGATCGAGCGCTCCATTGCCTATGCCCCCATCGCCAACGACAAAAAGCTGGAGGAACATATGGCAAAGGCCTTCTGCCGGCTGGGCGAAACTGTGATCCCCCGTTACCGGGACCACGGGATCGGCAGCACAGACATGGGCAACGTCTCCCAAAGCCTGCCCGCCATTCACGGCCACTTGAAGCTGGGCCAGCTGAACACCCACACGGAGGCGTTCCGTGAAGCCGCGGGAGGCACCGCGGGTGACCAGTATGTGGTCAAGGCCGTGAAGGCGATGGTCATGACTGCCATTGGCCTGATCACCGACCCTGAGGTCATGGACCGGTGACCCTGTTTGTCCTTTTCGTATGCGAAGACGGAGGCAGCATGCGTAAAGATACCCCCTATTAAAATAAAAAGGAGAATGAACATGAAAAGATTTGCAGCTTTGCTTCTTGCCCTTGCAATGACGCTGAGTCTGGCGGCCTGCGGAGGCGGCTCCAAGGGCACTTCGGACACCTCCAAGGAGTCCGGAGGCGCTTCCAGCGCGGCTCAGACTGAAAACAAAAAGACCGATTTGGTCATTGCTGTTGCGACCGAAGCGGTCACGCTGGACCCCCAGGGCGGCTGGGATGGTGCGTCACTTTATGTGCTGCGCCAGATGTATAACGGGCTGGTCAAACTGGATAACGATATGAATATCGTGGGAGACCTGGCCGAAAGCTGGGAATTTACTTCTGACACCTCCGTCACCTTCAAACTGAAGCAGGGAGTAAAGTTCCATAATGGAGACGAACTGAAAGCCAGTGATGTAGTGTTCAGTATCCAACGCGCCCAGGGCAGCGCCAAGGTGAAATCCTTTACCGCCAACATTGAGAGCGTGGTAGCGGATGACGATTATACGGTCACCATCAACACCTCCATCCCCTATGCCCCGCTGATGTCCAACCTCTGCCACACGGCCAATTCTATTGTGAGCCAGAAGTATGTTGAAGAACTTGAGTCTTCCGGAGGAAGCCTCTCCACCGCACCTATGGGCACTGGCCCCTTCAAGTTTATCAGCTGGGATTCTGGAGATAAAATCGTTCTGGAGCGCAATACTGACTATTTCTCCGCTGAGGTCCTGCCCACTTCCCTGACTTTCAAATTGATGGCAGAAGGTTCCGCACGTACGATCGCTTTGGAAACTGGCGAGATCGATTTTAACTACAGCGTGATTGCTGATGACGCTAACCGGCTGGAAAGTGAGGACGGCGTTGAGTTGGTAGTGACCATGAGTCCCAAGATTGAGTATGTCTCAATGAACCAGAAAGTGGCCCCCTTCGATAATCAGTTGGTCCGTCAGGCGATTAACTGTGCCATTGACCGTGAGTCTTTGGCCTATGTTGCCACTGCGGGTTATGGCACCGTGACTGATTCTGTAATGAACGAGCAGATTAATGGCTACACCGATGATGTGACCCACTATGAGTACAATCTGGAGAAAGCAAAGGAACTGCTGGAAGAAGCTGGGTATCCGAATGGATTCTCTACCAGCATCCTCTGCTCGGGCAACACCCGCAGCACAGAAGCCCAGATTATCCAGGGAACACTGGCGCAAATTGGCATTGATGTAAACATTACCACGTTGGATTCTACCACTGTTTTGGAGCAGATTAACAACGGTGACTATGAGATGTTCATTATGAGCTATAACAATACAACTGGTGACCCTGATACCAGTTTGTACATGCTCTTTAACTCCAATGTCCCCGCTTCTTCTGGCAACCGTTCCTTTACAAATATTCCTGAGGTAGACAATTTGCTGGAGGGAGCCCGCCTGGAAAGCGACAACAGCGCGCGGATGGAGCTTTATAAGCAGGTTCAGCAGATCCTAACTGAGCAGGCTGTCTGGGTCCCGCTGTATAACGTGCCTAACATGATCGGTATGCGCAGTGGTCTGACTGGTTTCGGTGCCCATCCTTTGGGTAACGATGTGTTTGACCAGCTTCACTACGAATGATGCACACAGCAAAATAGTTCAATAACCTCAAGCCCCAAAAAGGGCGGCCCACACCGTTGTGCCGCCCTTTTTGAGTCGATGGAACAAAGGCGGGAATTTAAACCACAGGAGAATAACAATATGGGAAAATATATTTTTAAGCGGGTTCTTATGATGATACCTGTCATCATCGGCCTTTCGCTTCTTGTCTTTCTGGTGCTGAAAATGACTCCCGGCGACCCCGCCCGCGTTGTGGCCGGTGCAGAGGCAGACGAAGCGACAGTGGAGCAAATTCGGGAGGATCTTGGGCTAAATAAGCCGGTATTGCAGCAATACGTGGATTATATGCTGGGCCTTCTGCATGGAACCATGGGGAATAGCTATACCACCGGAAAACCCGTAATTGACGAGATTAAGGCCCGGATGCCGACCACCTTCATTTTGGCGTTTGCCGGTGTGGCAGTGGCAGTAGTAATTGGCATTCCATTGGGTATCATTTCGGCAACTAAACAATATTCGATTTTGGACTATATCAGTACACTGCTGGCATTGGCTGGCGTAGCTATGCCCAACTTTTGGCTGGGATTGATGTTAATTCTGCTGTTTTCGCTGAAACTAGGGTGGCTTCCCAGCGGTGACGCGGTAAGTTGGCAAGGATATGTTCTGCCGGCCATCACCATGGGCGTTGGTGCGACTGCGAATTTTATGCGAACGACCAGATCCAGCATGCTGGAAGTGATTCGCCAGGACTATATCCGTACGGCTCGGGCAAAGGGGGCTGGGGAGCAACGCGTAGTTTTGAGTCATGCCCTGCGTAATGCTCTAATTCCGGTCATTACTGTAATTGGTCTGCAAATTGGTACTTTGCTTGGCGGCGCTGTGGTCAACGAGACTGTGTTTTCGCTCCCCGGTCTTGGTACATTGATGATCAGTGCGATCAACCAGAAAAATGAACCGGTGGTGCTGGGGTGCTTGATTACCTTTGCCATCGTGTTCAGTCTGGTAAACTTGTTCGTCGATATTCTATACGCCTTTATCGACCCGCGAATTAAATCCCAGTATAAGTAAAGGGGCGCCGGATTATGGAGAAAACAAAAACTGTAGTTACGCGGAAAAAGCGCAGCCAGTTAACTGAGATTTGGCGCCGGATGCGCAGAAATAAGCTTGCAATGCTAGGACTAGCTATTGTTGTGGTGCTGATTTTGGTTGCTGTTTTTGCTGATCAGATTGCGGATTATAACGAAGTGGTCATCAAGCAGAACATCATCGGGCGCTATCAAGGTCCCAGTGCGGAACATTGGTTCGGTACCGATGAATTGGGACGGGATATTTTCGCGCGATTGGTCCACGGTGCACGTATCAGTTTGTTGGTCGGCGTAGTAGCGGTTATTATTGCGCTGGCGACAGGCGGTACTTTGGGTGCCATTGCCGGCTACTTTGGCGGTGTGATAGACAATATTATCATGCGCATTATGGACATATTTCTCTCTATTCCCATTTTGTTGCTGGCGATTATGATTGTTTCGGCATTGGGAAGCAGCATGCTCAATTTGATGATAGCGATAGGTATTGCCAGCATGCCTACGTTTGCCCGCGTAGTGCGTGCTTCGGTATTGAGCGTGAAGGACCAGGAGTTTGTGGAAGCGGCGCGGGCTATCGGCGCGACCAATAGTCACATTATTCTGCGGCACATTCTCCCTAATTGCCTGTCGCCCATCATTGTACAGGCGACTCTTCGGGTGGCCACAGCCATCCTTTCCACTGCTAGTCTGAGCTTTATTGGCCTCGGCATTAAGCCTCCTGCACCGGAATGGGGAGCTATGTTGGCCAGCGGGCGCAGTGCGATTCGGGACGCACCCCATGTGGTTGTCATCCCTGGACTGCTTATCATGGTGACAATCCTGGCTTTGAATCTGTTGGGAGACGGGTTACGTGACGCGTTGGACCCCAAACTGAAGCGGTGAGGAGGGGCACCTGTGAGTGAGAAAGAATATTTTTTGGAGATAAAAGACCTTTGTGTGGAATTCCGCACGGATGATGGTATCGTCAAGGCGGTAAACCACATGAATATACAGTTAGAAAAAGGAAAGACCTTAGGGTTAGTGGGAGAAACTGGCGCCGGAAAAACGACCACAGCACTGTCTATTTTGCAATTGATTCCCAACCCGCCTGGCGTTATCACAGGCGGCGCCATCATGCTGGACGGCCACGATATTATGCGCGCGGACAAGCGCGAGATGCAAACGCTGCGGGGCTCTCTGGTGAGCATGATCTTCCAGGACCCCATGACCAGCCTGAATCCCGTAAAGACAGTAGGAGAGCAAATTGCCGAGGTATATTTGCTCCATGAGCATATTTCAAAACAAGAGGCTGAGCGCAAAGCGGGTGAAATGCTGGAACTGGTTGGTATCCCCGCTGGACGCGCCAAGGAATTCCCGCACCAATTTTCAGGCGGGATGAAGCAGCGGGTAGTGATTGCTATGGCTTTGGCCTGCAATCCTGGCCTGTTGATCGCCGACGAGCCCACGACTGCCCTGGATGTGACCATTCAGGCACAGGTCCTGAAGCTTATGAAGGAATTGAAAACTCAATATAACATGGCGATGCTGATGATCACCCATGACCTGGGCATTGTGGCGGATGTGTGTGACGAAGTCTCGATCGTCTATGCCGGCCAGGTGGTGGAGCACGGCAATTTGGAGGACATCTTCGAACACACCGCCCATCCCTATACCGAGGGCCTGTTCAACTCCATCCCAGACATCAGCGCCCGGACCCACCGCCTGGTGCCCATTCAGGGTCTGATGCCTGACCCCACCAATCTTCCCCAGGGCTGCCCCTTCGCGCCCCGCTGTCAATACGCCACCGAAAAATGCACCCAAAAGATGCCGGAGCGGACCGAACTGAGCGACACCCACTATGTTTTCTGCACCCGGTATGAAAAGGAGGGAACACAGGCATGAGCGAAGGACGTCCCATCCTGGAAGTGGAAGGCCTGAAAAAATATTTCAAGACGCCCAAAGGCATGCTGCACGCGGTGGATGACGTCACCTTTTCCATCGCCCCCGGCAAGACCTTAGGCGTGGTCGGGGAAAGCGGCTGCGGAAAATCCACCACCGGACGCACCATTCTGCGCCTGACCGAGCCCACGGCCGGAAAAGTGACCTTTGAAGGCCAGGACATCCTCAGCCTGGGCAAAGAGGACATGCGGAAAATGCGCCAGAAGATGCAGATCATTTTCCAGGACCCCTATTCCTCCATCAATCCCCGCATGACCGTCAGCGACATCATCGAGGAGCCTCTGAAGCTGCATAAGCTCTGCGGGTCGAAGAAGGAGCGGGAGGAGCGCGTGGACCAGATGATGGAGACGGTGGGGATCGCCAACCGCCTGGTCAACAGCTACCCCCATGAGCTGGACGGCGGCCGCCGCCAGCGGGTGGGGATCGCCCGGGCGCTGATCCTGAATCCCAGCTTTGTGGTCTGCGACGAGCCGGTGTCCGCGCTGGACGTCTCCATTCAGGCCCAGATCCTCAACCTGATGCAGGACCTCCAGGAGCAGCTGAACCTGACCTATATGTTCATCACCCACAACCTCTCGGTGGTGAACCATCTGGCGGACGAGATCGCCGTCATGTACCTGGGACAGATCGTGGAGAAGGCGCCCGCGGTGGAGCTGTTTGAGCATCCCCAGCACCCCTATACCAAGGCGCTGCTGTCCGCGATCCCCATCCCCAATCTGCGCAAGAAGCAGGAAGCGCAGACCATCAAGGGCGAGATTTCCTCGCCCATTGAGCCGCCCGACGAGTGCCGCTTCGCGGCCCGCTGCCCCTATGTGTGCAGCCGCTGCAAGCAGGCTACCCCGAAGCTGAAAGATCTGGGCGGAGAGCATTATGTCGCCTGCTGCCTGTTTGACAACTGAATCTACTGAAACCATGTATCCGTGAAAGGGGTCATTACATTATGAGCTGGACCAAAAAGGAGCGTGTGGAAGCGGTCCTGAACGGAGAACTTGCCGATCGCCCTCCCATTACGTGCTACCATCATTTTCCGGAGTTTGAGCATAGCGGAGCCGAAGTGATGGCGAAGACCATGCTGGACTTCCAGAAGAAATTTGACTGGGACTATGTCAAGATGAATCCCAGAGCTGTTTACTACTATGAGGCGTGGGGCAATACCTACGACTATGAGCATTACAATGACGTGGTCCCCACGCGCACCTCCAATGTGGTCCACAGCTATGAGGACCTGGAGAAGATCGAGGAGATGACCGGGGAGGAGCCCATCTGGCAGGAGCAGTATGAGACCGCGCGCCTGGTGGTGGAAGGGGTCAAGGGGGAGGTACCCGTCTTTGCCGGGGCCTTTACCCCCATCGGGATCCTCCTCAACCTGTGCGGTTACCGCAGCATCGGCCGCTACCGGGAATCCCCCCGGGAGGAGAGCGACCTGATCAAGCTGTGTATCGAGCACCCCGACGCGGTGCACCGCGCCCTGAAAAACATCGCCAACACCATGGCAAAGTATAACGAAAACCTCAGAAAGGCCGGGGTGACCGGCGTCTTCTACGCGGCTCTGGGTATGGCGCGCACCGGCTACTTTACCCCGGAGGAGTGGCAGGAGTTCTGCAAGCCCTATGACCTGATCGCCATGGAGCCCATCAAGGACCTGCCCAATCTGGTCCACACCTGCGGGATCTACGGCAATCCTGAGTGGTTTACCGACTATCCCTGCAAGGTGGTCCATTGGGCGGCCAGCGCCCCGGGAAATCCGCCCATGAAGGGCAGCGACCAGTGGCTGAAGGGCAAGATCCCCATGGGCGGCTGTGACGAGCGTCCCTTTGGGGCCAACGGCGTGCTCAAGATCGACCGCATGTGCCGCAAGACCTTGAAAGAGATGAAGGACACGCCCTTCCTGATGGCGCCGGAGTGCAGCGTGTCGCCCAAGGTCGAGGATGACGAGCTGCGGGTGTTCCGCGCCTCGGTGGAACAGTATTGATGAAACGGAAAGGAGAATGCTGCCGTGCCTAAAACATGGATTCATGCCGCGCGCGGTATCGTGGGTGACGGAAAAACGGTTCTGACTCCGGTGTGGGTCGGATTTGAGGGAAAGTACATCACAGATGTGCGGAGTGAGCGTCCCGCGGACGCCACGGAGCAGAATACGGTCGACGTGGGTGAGGCCACCCTCACGCCCGGACTGCTGAACATTCACGACCACATCAGCCGGAAGTCCTTGCGCAATCCGGTGAAGGGGAAGACCTTCGGCGAATGTGCCACGGCGCTGATGGCCAACTCGCTGCCTTATCTGATCCTGCACAGCTACAACAATATGATGCACTATCTGACGGATGAGGGCATCACCTATGTCCGGGACCAGGGATTGACGGGGTACACCTGCATCGACCTGCGGAAAGCCATTGACGACGGCGTGGTCATGGGCCCCTACATCAGCACCTGCGGCATGTCGATCAGCATCAGCGGCGGCCACTGCTACCGGCAGAGCGTGGAGTGTGACGGCGCCACAGAGGTGGTCAAGGCGGTCCGCCAGCAGGTCAGCAAGGGGGCGGACGTGATCAAATTCATGGGGAGCGGCGGCGTGGAGCATTTCCCCCAGGAGGACCCCAGCATTCCCCAGTTTACAGTGGAGGAACTGACCGCGGGCGTCAACGCGGCCCACGACCTGGGTCGGGACTGCGCGGTCCACGCCTATTCCAACGAGGGGATCCGCCGGGCTGTCTATGCCGGGATCGACAACATCGAGCACGGCTGCATGATGACCCAGGACCTGATCGAGGAGATGGCCAAGCGCAAGCTGAACCTGAACCCCACCATGACCGGCATCCGCGGCGCCGCCAAGGCCGGCCCCAACGCCAAATATTGGGACATGCTGCAGGAGCGGGTCTTCAGCAAACAGGAGCAGGGTATGCGCTGGGCCAAGGAGGCCGGCATCCTGATCGGCGCCGGCACGGATACGGCCGGTACCCTGCGGGATGAGATCGCCATGATCGGCGAGACGCTGGGGGAGACTCCGGTGCAGGCGCTGGAACACGCCCTGGGGATCAACGCCAAAATCGCCAAGCGGCCGGATATGGGCCTGCTGAAGGTGGGCTGCCTTGCCAATCTGGCGGCCTTTGACGGGGACCTGACCCAGTCTCTGGACGGCCTGAAGCGGGTGGTGCAGACCTGGAAGGACGGCGTGGCCTGCAAGCAGATGGCCTGACCGGTGACCCGGGCGTCCCCATGTCCTGCCGGACATAGGGGCGCCGCTGAAAAACGCGGCAGAGGTTTGATATGGAAAAAAGAGTTTATGACAGCTATGTGAATATCTTGAACCACGAGTTGATCGTGGCCTTAGGGTGCACCGAACCCATAGCCATCGCCTATGCCGGCGCGAAGGCGCGGGCTGTGCTGGGCAAAATGCCCGACCGCTGCACCGTCCGCTGCAGCGGCAACATCATCAAAAACGTGAAGGGCGTCGTGGTCCCCCAGTCATCCGGGAAACGCGGGATCGATGTGGCCGCCACCCTGGGCATCGTAGGCGGCGACGCGGACCGGGTGCTGGATGTGCTGGCCGGCGTCCAGCCCGAGGATGTGGCTGCCATGGACCGGCTGCTGGAGCAGGGCTTCTGCAAATGTGAGCTCCAGGAGGGCGTGGCGAACCTGTACATTGCCCTGACGGTCTATGCCGGGGAGGAATATGCGCTGGTGGAGATCAGCGATTACCATACCAATATCACCCGCATCGAAAAAAACGGCCAGGTCCTTCTGGAACAGAGCGGACAGAGCCAGGGGGAGGGGGACCTCCCGGACAAGGCCCTGCTGAATCTGAAGGACATCTTGGAATTCGGCAGCTGTGTCCGCATGGAGGACGTCCAGTCTGTGATTGAGCGGCAGATCTCCTGCAACCGGGCCATTTCCGACGAGGGCCTCAACCATCCCTGGGGGGCCCAGGTGGGCAGGACCCTGATGAAAACCGCCGGCTCCGATGATTTGAAGGTCTTTTCCTGCGCCGCCGCCGCGGCAGGAAGCGACGCCAGAATGGCCGGCTGCGCCCTGCCCGTGGTCATCAATTCCGGCAGCGGCAATCAGGGCATCACCGTGACCATGCCCATTCTGTCCTACGCGGAGAAGTATCACGTCGGCCATGAGATGGTTTGCCGAGCCCTCTGCGTGGCCAACCTGATCAGCGTCCATCAAAAGCGCTACATCGGAAGCCTTTCCGCCTACTGCGGCGCGGTCAGCGCGGCGTGCGCGGCTGCCTGCGGAATTGCCTACATGATGGGCGAGAGCTACGACGTGATCTCCCGCACCATTACCAACACGATCTGTACCGTGGGCGGCATCGTCTGCGACGGCGCGAAATCCAGCTGCGCGGCCAAGATCGCGGCCTCCGTCAACGCGGCCCTGACCGCCCTGGACATGGCCCGCATGGACCATGTTTTCCAGCCGGGGGAGGGACTGACCTGTTCCGATGTGGAGCAGACCATCGCCACGGTGGGCTGCATGGGCCGGGAAGGCATGAAGTCCACGGACGTTGAGATCTTGAATCTGATGCTGGACAATCGCTGTTCGTAAATGGGGCGGAAAGCCCGTGACAAAAATTGACATTCCGGCGTGGCATCTCCCGCCCGCCGGAATGTCAATTTTGCTTTATCTTTGTTAAGACAATAAAATGGAGTGTTCCGGGAGCGCTTCCCGGAACACTCGATTTGCTTTTGGGGATGTGAGAAAAGGGCGCCTCCGGGGCACAAAGCGTCTTGGTCAGGCGAAGCCCCTGGAAAGTGGGATGGATTTACCCCTGTTTCCGCTGCTGGGACAGCACGCCGGTGGTGATGCGGATAAAGTCCCGGGTGTACCGGGGGATGAATTCATCCTTGCGGTAGCAGGCGTAGAAATGGCGATGGTTCTCGTAATTGGCCAGGGGGAAGAAGGCCCCCTGCTTTTGGCGCACATAGTCGTCCACATAGATGCTGGGCAGGATCATACAGGCGCCGGCCTCCACGGCCACCCGGCGTCCCACCTCCAGGGAGTCGGTCTCCAGCAGCACGTTGGGGGTAAAGCCGCCCCGGCGGAACAGCTTGTCCTGGGTGATGCGGGAGGAGTGGCCCTTGCTCAGATAGACAAAGCTGTCCCCCATGGCGTCCTCCAGAGTGACCGGCGTGCCGGCGGGGACCCGCTGGGCGATGGCGGAATCTTTCCCGGCCAGGATGCCGATGGTCTCCGTTTCGATCAGTTCATAAGCCATGCTGGTGCTGGTGGACTCCAGGGCGGCAAAGGCCAGGTCAATCTGGCCGGACTGGAGCAGCTCCTCCAGGGTGGCGGAGCCGCTCTCCGTCATCTGCAGGGTGACGTTGGGGTACTGGGCGGTAAAAATGGGCAGCACCAGGGGCATGACCTGCATGGCGCGGGTGACGCTGATCCCCAGGCGGAGCCGGCCGGAGTGCTCATGGCGGATCTCCCGGAGCTGGCTTTCCAGCTCCGCGTTGGCGGCCAGCATCCGTTCCGCCGCCTGCAAGTATTTCTCCCCCGCGTAGGTCAGCCGGAGGGGAGACACGCTCCGGTCGAAGATGGGCAGGCCGATCTCCTGCTCGATCTGACGCAGCATCTGGCTCAGGGAGGGCTGGCTGACGAACAGCTTTTTTGCCGCCGCCGTGATGGCCCCGCATTCCGCGATGGTCTTGATGTATTGCGCCTGCTTCAGGTTCATAAAAATTTCCCCTCTGTTTGATGCAATCTGACGAAAAATATTATGTATGTCCCATGTACATTATAATATTCACCCTATGAAAGTCAAGAAAAACGGCGAACTAATAATGATTGAATTATGGATTTTATCATTTAGTATATATTTGCAATTATTATAGGGGGCTGATAAGATAGGGACAACAGCAAAAGGCAAAACGGAATGGAGGAAACGACATGGAAATTCTAAAGCCGGCGGTGGCCGGGACCCTGGAATCCAGCGACGCCCAGGTCTCGGTGGAGCCCGGACAGGGTATCGACCTGGAACTGAGCAGCAGCGTGATGAACCAGTACGGCCGTCAGATCAAGGCCACTGTTTTGGAGACGCTGGAGCGGCTGGACGTGAAGAACGTCCGCATCACCGTGGTGGACAAGGGGGCCCTGGACTGCACCCTGAAGGCCCGGGTGGAGTGTGCGGTCTTCCGCAGCTGCGGCCAGTCTGCGGCCAATATCCCCTGGGGAGGTGCGGTGAGATGATCCATCGCCCCAAGCCTGAGCGGTTCCGGCTGCGCCGGACCATGATGTTCATGAACGCCCAGAAGCCGGGCCTCATCAAGGATGCCTATATCTATGGCTGCGACTCCATTATGCTGGACCTGGAGGACGCGGTGGCGGAGAACCAGAAGGACGCCGCCCGCTTCTCCCTGTACCACGCCCTGACCACCATCGACTACGGGGACACCGAGGTCATCGTCCGGATCAACGGCCTGGACACCCCCCACTGGCAGGAGGATATCCGGGTCTGCGTGGCCGGCAGGGCCGACGGCATCCGCATCGCCAAGTGCGAGAGCGCCCGGGACGTGAAGACCGTGGAGGCCGCTGTGGAGGCGGCGGAGAGGGAGTTCGGCGTGGAAGTGGGCCGGACCCTGCTGATGGCCGCCCTGGAGAGCCCCAAGGGCATCCTCAACGCCTATGAGATCTGTTCCGCCTCTGACCGGATGTTCGGCGTGGCCATCTCCGGCGGAGACTTCCGCAAGTGCATGCAGACCACCTTCCAGCCCGACGGGGTGGATATGCTGGCTGCCCGGGGCCAGATGCTGCTGGCCGCCCGGGCCGCGGGGATCCAGTGCTTTGACACCGTGTTCACCGACCTGGACGACAGCGAGGGCTTCGAGGCCGAGGTCCGTCAGAACAAGGCCATGGGCTTTGACGGCAAGAGCCTCATCAACCCCAAGCAGATCCGTCTGGTCCACCAGGTCTTCGCCCCCACGGAGAAGGAGGTCCGGCAGGCCGAGAAGATCGTCCGGGCCTTCCGGGAGCAGTCCGCCGCCGGTGTGGGCGTGTTCACCGTGGACGGCAAGATGATCGACGTGGCCTTCGTGCCCGGCGCCGAGCGCACCATCAAGCTGGCCAAGGCCTGCGGTATGTATAAGGGGGATCTGTGATGAAGAACGCGGTAGGACGTGAAATCCCTGACAGCCTTCTGGCAGGCGGCAAGGAGGTCTACCAGGGCAAAAATTACATGGACGGCAAGTACATCCAAAAGGCCTCGCCCCGCACCCGGCGGTACGAGAAGCCCCAGGAGAGCAAGATCGTGGAGACCCTGGCGGATGCCCTGCGCCAGTGCGGCGCCCGGGACGGCATGACCTTCTCCTTCCACCACCACCTCCGGGACGGAGACTATGTGGTGAACATGGTGATGAAGGCCGCCATTGAGGAGCTGGGCCTGAAGGACCTGACCATCGCGGCCACCTCTCTGGGCAGCGCCCACGACCCCATCGCCGACTACATTGAGGAGGGCAAGGTCACCGGCATCCAGACCTCGGGCATCCGGGGCCGCATGGGCGAGGTGGTGTCCGCCGGCAAGCTGAAGACCCCCGCCATTATCCGCAGCCACGGCGGCCGTCCCCGGGCCATTGAGGCCGGCGAGGTCCACATCGACATCGCCTTCGTGGCGGCCCCCACCAGCGACTGCGTGGGCAACTGCCGGGGCATCGGCGGCAAGAGCAACTGCGGCTCCCTGGGCTACGCCATGACCGACGCCAAGTACGCCGACCACGTGGTGGTGGTCACCGACTGCCTGGTGGACTTCCCCAACATGCCCACCTCGGTGGAGGCCATCGACGTGGACGCCGTGGTGGTGGTGGACTCCATCGGTGACCCCAAGAAGATCGCCTCCGCCGCCGCCCGCATCAGCCAGAATCCCCGGGACCTGATGATGGCGGAAAACGTGGCCAAGGTCATCGCCTCCACTCCCTATTTCAAGGACGGCTTCTCCTTCCAGACCGGCGTGGGCGGCCCCTCTCTGGCGGCCAACCTGTTCCTGGAGCAGTATATGGATGAGCGGAACATCAAAATGGGCTGGGCCATCGGCGGTATCTGCGGCCCCATGGTGGAGCTGCTGAAAAAGGGCAAGGTGGGCAAGGTCATCGACGTGCAGGACTTCGACCTGGACGGCGTCAACAGCATCAACCAGACCCCAGGTCACTTTGAGATGAGCGCCAGCCAGTACGCCAATCCTGCCAACAAGGGAGCCTTTGTCAACAAGCTGGACTTCGTGGTGCTGGCGGCTCTGGAGATCGATACCGGCTTCAACGTCAACGTGCTCACCGGCTCCGACGGCGTCCTCCGGGGTGCCCCCGGCGGACACCCCGACACGGCGGCGGGCAGCAAGTGCTGCATCATCGTCACCCCCCTGGTCCGGGGACGGATGGCCACCGTCTGCGAGCACGTGGTGACGGTCACCACCCCCGGCGACTGCGTGGACGTGCTGGTGACCGATTACGGCATCGCCGTCAACCCCCTGCGGCCCGACCTGGTGGAGTGCCTGGACAAGGCCGGCATCCCCCATGTCACCATTGAGAGCCTGAAGGAGAAGGCCTACTCCCTGGTGGGCCGCCCCGACGACCTGGAATGGGAGGACAAGGTGGTGGCCGTGCTGGAGGCCCGGGACGGCACCATTCTGGATGTGGTCCGGAAAATCAAGCCTTACACCCTGGAAGATTGAGAGACGGGAATCCCCATCATATGGAAAGAAAGAGGTAAGATCCCATGAACGAAGCCATCGTTGGTATCCTTGGTTTTCTGTGTATCATCGCCATCGTCGTGACCCTGTTCAAGAGCAAGACCCTCCCCAGCATCGCTTTTATCGTCTTCCCCACCATCCTGGCCGTGGCCCTGGTGCTGGGCGGCTATTACACCGTGGATAATGTGGCCGCGCTGATCAAATCCGGCTTCGGCAGCACCGCCCCCACCGCCGCCCTGTTCGTCTTCTCGGTGCTGTACTTCGGCATCATGACCGACGCGGGCATGTTTGACGTCATCATCGGCAAACTGATGAAGCTGGTGGGCGGCAACGTCATCGGCGTCACGGTCATGACCTGCGTCATCGCCCTCATCGGCCATCTGGACGGCGGCGGCGCCTCCACCTTCTGCATCGTGGTACCCGCCATGCTGCCGGTGTACAAGAAGATGCACATGCGGCCCACCAGCCTGCTCCAGGTGTCTGTTCTGGCCATGGGCGTGCTGAACCTGATGCCCTGGGCCGGCCCCACCATGCGGGCGGCCTCCGTCCTGGGGGTGGAGGCCGGGCAGCTGTGGAACACCCTGATCCCCATTCAGATCTTCGGCGTCATCCTGGCCCTGGCACATGCCGTGGTAGTGGGTATTCTGGAGCAGAAGCGGGGCGCCGGCCTGAACGGCAAGCTGGCCCAGACCGAGGGCCAGGTGGTCCTGGACGAGAGCGAGGCCGCCGCCCACAATGAGCTGGCCCGCCCCAAGCTGTTCGCCTTCAACATCGCCCTCACCGTGGCTGTCATCGCTCTGCTGATCTGGGACGTGTTCCCCAGCTATGTCCCCTTCATGCTGGGCGTGGCCGCCGCCATCCTGGTCAACTACCCCGGCGCCAAAATGCAGAAGAAGATAATCAACTCCCACGCCGGTCCCGCGCTGATGATGTGCTCCACCCTCATGGGCGCCGCCGTCCTCATGGGCGTGCTGGTCAAGAGCGTCTCTGCCGACGGCGCGGAGATCGCCAGCGTGGTCACCTGCATGGCTGACCTGATCAAGCTGGTCCTGCCCGCCGCCCTGGGCCGCCACCTGCCCCTGGTCATCGGCATCCTCTCCGTCCCCCTGGCCCTGGCCTTCGATACCGACAGCTACTTCTACGGCATGCTGCCCGTCATGATCGGCATCGGCGAGGGCTTCGGGATCGGCGCCCTGCCCATCGCCGTGGCCATGGTGGTCTGCCGCAACTGCGCCACCTTCATCAGCCCCATGGTGCCCGCCACTCTCTTGGGCGTGGGTCTGGCCGACGTGGACATCAAGGACCACATCAAGAATTCTTTCCTCTGGGTCTGGGGCTTCTCCATCCTGTGCATGATCTTTGCCATCTTCATGGGCATCATGCCCCTGTGATCCCTTCTCATCTCTTTCTTGGTCCCCGGCCTCCTGCCGCTCGGAGCGCCGGGGACCGCCATATCTTGAATGACGCGCAGGAGATATGCTATACTGAGCTCTAAAAGGAAGGTGAGTGAAATGGGCGACACCCTGCGGGCCATCCCGCCCGCGGACCGGTACGCCCAGGCCCAACTGGACCGGCTCCTGGAGTCGGAGGGCCTGCGCCGGGACGGAAATCTGGATTACAGCTGCGGCGTCTTTGATGAGGACGACGAGCTGGTGGCCACCGGGAGCTGCTTCGGCAGCACCCTGCGCTGTCTGGCGGTGTCTGGCCGGCGGCGGGGCGAGGGACTGCTGAACCAGGTGGTCAGCCATCTGGCGGAGGTCCAGGCGGCCCGGGGGAATACCCGCCTGTTTTTGTACACCAAGTGGAAAAACGCCCGGTTTTTCTCCGACCTGGGGTTCTACGAGATCGCCCGGGTGGACGGGACCATGGTGTTCATGGAGAACCGCCGGGGCGGTTTCCGGCGCTACTGCGACGGGCTGGCCGGGGGCGGCGCTCCCGGCGGCCGGACGGCTGCCGTGGTCATGAACGCCAACCCCTTTACCCTGGGGCACCGCTTCTTGCTGGAGCGGGCGGCGGGGGAGAACGACACGGTCCACCTGTTCCTCCTCAGCGAGGAGGCGGGACCCATCCCCTTCGCTGTGCGGCGGAAGCTGGTGCTGGAGGGGATGGCCGGCCTGGACAACGTGATCCTCCACGAATCAGGGCCTTACCTCATCAGCTCCGCCACCTTCCCAAGTTATTTCCTGAGGGACGGGGAGGAGGCCATCCGGGCCCAGGCGGCGCTGGATGTGGCGGTGTTTGCCCAGATCGCGGCCCGGCTGGGGGTTAGCCGCCGCTATGTGGGGGAGGAGCCCACCAGCCGCGTGACCGCCCTTTACAACGAGACTCTGCTGCAAAAACTGCCCGGCCTGGGGGTGGAGTGCCGGGTGGTGCCCCGCCTGGAGGTGAACGGGCGGGTGGTCAGCGCCAGTACGGTCCGGCAGGCCATCCACGACGGGGACCTGGACGCGGTCCGGGACCTGCTCCCCCACAGCACCTACCGCTATTTCGCCGGTCCGGAGTCGGAGGCCGTGCGTGGGGCCATCCAAAAAACGGACGATGTGGTCCACTACTGAGGAGTGCGCTTTATGCAGGAAGTGACCCTGATGCAGATGCTGGAGGCCCGGGAGGCCCGGGCCATGGAACAGCGGCGGCTGCTGGCGGAGTACCGGCGGCCCATCATCTGCTTTACCATGAATATCCCCGGCCCCGTCAAGGACTCCCCGCTGATCCGCCGCGCCTTTGACTGGGGCTGCGGCGCCCTGGATTGCCGCCTGCCCAAAAGTCGGGTGCTGTATGCGGCGGCCCGCCGGGCCGTCACCGGGTGCGAGGCCGTGTACGTGGTGGACCTGGACCCCCTGGCGCTGAAAAAGCTCTGCGCCGGGGTGGAGGATGAGACGGAGCTGGGGCGGCTGTTTGACATGGACGTGCTGGACGCGGAGGGCCGCAAGCTGGACCGGGAGCTGGTGGGCGGCGGGAGCCGGAACTGCATCGTCTGCGGCGCCCCCGGCCGGGGCTGCGCCTCCCGGCGCACCCACAGCGTGGAGGAACTTCAGCGGGCGGCCTCCGGCATCATGGCCGGACATTTTGCCCGCCGGGACGCCAAGGAGATCGGCAGTCTGGCGGTCCGGAGCCTGCTGGACGAGGTGTGCACCACCCCCAAGCCGGGGCTGGTGGACCGCCGCAACAACGGCAGCCACCGGGATATGGACATGTTTACCTTTATGGCCAGCGCATCGGCCCTGGCGCCCTATTTTCAGGTGTGCGCCCAGACCGGCATGGACACCGCCGGGGAGCGGCCGGAGGAGACCTTCCGCCAGCTGCGTGTCCAGGGCCTCCAGGCGGAGCGGGACATGTTTGCCGCCACCGGAGGCGTCAACACCCACAAGGGGGCCATTTTCACCATGGGCATCCTGTGCGGCGCGGCGGGCCGGCTGTGGCGGCCTGAGGGCCGGTGGGAGCGGGAGGCCCTGTTCCGGGAGGTGTCCGCCATGACCGGGCAGGCCATGGCGGAGGACCTGAGCCGGGGCGGCGGCGATACCGTGGGCCGGCGGCTGTATGCCCAGCGGGGCATCTCCGGCATCCGGGGTGAGGCGGCCCGGGGGCTGCCCTCGGTCGCCGAAGTGGGCCTGCCCGCCTACGAGGCTTACCGGGCGCGGGGAATGGACCAGAACCGGGCGGGAGCCGTCACCCTGCTGCACCTGATCGCCCATGTGGAGGACACCAACATGGTGGCCCGGGGCGGTCCGGAGGGGGCCGCCCGGGGGGCAGGCTGGGCAGCGGAGCTGATTCGGGACGGACGTGAGCCTACGGGGGAGGAACTGGAGGAGCTGGATGACCGCTTCATCCGGGACAACCTGTCGCCCGGCGGCTGCGCCGACCTGCTGGCGGCGGTGTATTTTGTGTCACGGCTGACGGGCGGACAAAGATGACCGCGGGCAGGGTGAGAAGCCGCGGCCCCCGCATGTCTCATAGGAAATACACGGACAACGTAAAAAACACCGTGCAGGAATGTTTGCTTTCCTGCACGGTGTTTTTCGTCCGCCGACGCTGGGGCGGAGCTGTCCTGTACCGGTTCAAACCGCCCAATTGTCAATGTCATCCAAGTTTTCCAGGAAGAAAATCTTGATGGGGAGGTATTGGAATTGCTGTACGGAGAAATGGAGGGGGTCCAACAATTGACTGGCGGCTGTTTTGACGGCCAGATACCCCTGGCGCTGGGGATGCTGCACCAGCGTGGCTGTGATCAGCTTCTCCCTGATATAACGGTCGGTGCTTTCGGAGTAATCATAGCTGATGATCTTGGGCCGGCGGGCAAAGGGGAACTCGGCGATGGCCTCCATATGTCCGCTGCTGCCCGCGCCGGGACAGACGATCAGAGAGACGTCCGGATCGGCCTCCAGGGCGCGGCGGGTGATCTGATAGTCCCTGATGTCGCTGCCCGCCAGTTCGCAGATCCCGCAGAGACGGATGTGGGGATAGCAGTCCTGCAGGTGCTGCTTCAGACCCTCGGCGCGCAGGACATGACCCAGCATCTGAAACGGGGGAGAGAGGTACAGCAGTTGCCCCTCTGACGGCTGGATCAGATTCAAAAGACCGGCGGCAATCTGCCCGGAACGGGTATAGTCGCACCCGACGAAAGACAGGTAATCACATCCGTCGATGATGTTGGTCAGGAGCACGACGGGGACGCCCTTCTGGTGCAGGGCGTTGATCTTGGCCTTTATGGCGCCGTCGTTGATGGGGACCAGAACGATGGCGTTATATTGCCCGGCCTCCGCTTCGTCCAGCAGTTGGAGCTGGCTCGCCGGGGAAAAATCCTCGCCGTAAAAGACGTCCACTTCCACGCCGGATTGGGATACCTCCGTTTTACAGACCTCGATCCCGTGGAGAACGTCCATAAAAAAGGAATCCAGATTTTTCCGGTGCAGAATGACCGCGATCCGAAACCGCCTGCTTCGCGCGGAAAGCCCCTGGGCGATGGCGTTGGGACGGTAATCCAGTTCTTCGGCAATTTTGCGGATGCGCTCGGCGACCTCGGGATTGATCCGCCCGCGGTTGTGAATGGCCCGGTCTACTGTGCCGATGGATACGCCGGCAAGCCTCGCGATCTCCTTGATTGTTGTGGCCATAGTCAAAACTCCTGAAACAAAAATGCGTTAATGTTAACACAACGATTTTACAACCTTATGGTATCGAAAATACGACCAAATATCAAGGGGCAATTTTGTAAAAAATACTGAATATTTCTGGCTTTTTAAAAAGAATATTGACAAGAAGGAAAAATGATTGTAATTTGAATGTAGCGTTAACGTTAACGCAAAGAAATGACAGACACGCCGCATCTAACCGCGGCGAAGAATCGGACAGACAGAAGAAAGGCCGGTGGAGCTATGAAAGCGATCATGCTGATGTTTGATACGCTGAACCTGCGGATGCTGGAGCCTTATGGATGCGGCTGGACCATCACCCCCAATTTCGCGAGACTGGCCAAGCAGTCCATCACATTTGACAACTGCTATGCCGGGAGCCTGCCCTGTATGCCGGCGAGACGGGAGCTGCACACGGGGCGGTACAATTTTCTCCACAGAGCCTGGGGGCCGATGGAGCCCTTTGATGACTCCATGCCCCAGATGCTGAGCCGGGCGGGGGTCTATACCCATTTGATCAGCGACCACCAGCACTACTGGGAGGACGGAGGCGCCACCTATCACAACCGCTACGACAGCTGGGAATGCGTGCGGGGCCAGGAGGGCGACCGCTGGAAGGGCTGGGTAAAAAAGCCTGACATCCCGGAACACCTGGGCCGCTGCTGGGAGCAGGACGTGATCAACCGCTCCTATTTCAGGGACGAGGAGAGCCAGCCCTTGGCCCAGGTATACCGCTTGGGCATGGAATTTCTGGAGAAGAACCGGAATGAGGACAACTGGTTTCTGCACTGGGAGTTCTTTGACCCCCATGAGCCCTTTTTCTCCCAGCAGGCCTACAAGGACCTCTATGATCAGGACTACAAGGGGCCGTTGTTTGACTGGCCGGAGTACAAAAAGGTGGATGAAACGCCGGAGCAGGTCCGGCACTGCCGGTATGAATACGCGGCGCTGCTGACCATGTGCGACACCTATTTGGGCAAGATCCTGGACTATATGGACGCCAATGACCTGTGGAAGGACACCATGCTCATTGTGAACACGGACCACGGCTTCCTGCTGGGAGAGCATGACCTCTGGGCCAAGAGCGTGCATCCCTGGTTCAACGAGACGGCGCATACGCCGCTTTTTATCTGGGACCCGAGAAACGGACAGAAAGACGTCAGGCGGAAGGCTCTGGTACAGCCCATCGACCTGCCGGTGACGCTGCTGAACTTCTTCGGACAGAAGCCCACCGCTGATATGCAGGGCTTTGACCTGCAGGATGTGATGGAGGAGGACCGGCCGGTCCGGGAATATGCCCTCTTCGGTATGCACGGCGCCCAGGTCGACATCACCGACGGCCGCTATGTCTATATGCGCGACTATGTGCCCGGGAACCGGCCGCTTTACAACTACACCCAGATGCCCACCCATATGCGCTGCCTTTTCTCAGTGGAGGAGATGCGGACGGCCACCCTGCATCCGGGCTTCTCCTTTACCAAGGGCACGCCGGTGTTCAAGATCCGCAGTGTGGAGGACAAATCCGGCGATACCGCCATTAAAAACAGTCTGGGGACCATGCTGTTTGATCTGGACAAGGATCCGGGACAGATGCATCCCATTCAGGACCCGGAGACAGAGAAACGGATGATACGCAGCATGGTCAGACTCATGAAAGAGAATGACGCGCCCGTGGAGCAGTTCGCACGGCTGGGTCTGACAGGAGAGGAGGATGCCCTGTGAAAACGGTCCTGATCATGTATGATTCCCTGAATAAGCGGTACCTGCAGCCCTATGGAAACGACCGGATGATCACCCCCAATTTCCAGCGCCTGGCGGAACACGCGGTGACATTTGACAATTTTTACGCCGGAAGCCTGCCCTGCATGCCGGCGAGACGGGAACTTCACACGGGACGCCTGAACTTTCTGCACCGCAGCTGGTCGCCTTCGGAGCCCTTTGATGAGTCCATGCCTGAGATCCTGGCCAGTCACGGCATTTACAGCCACCTGATCACGGACCATGTCCACTACTGGGAGAACGGCGGCGCCAACTATTGGAATCACTTCAGCACCTTCGAGTTCGTCCGCGGCCAGGAGGGGGACAAATGGGGCGTCGATCTGGACGGCTATGACGGCGTCTATCAGCCGAGGAAGCAGGACGTGATCAACCGCAAATACATGCGGGAGGAGGCGCAGTTCTCCCATGTCCGCTGCTTTGAGAGCGGCAAGGAGTTCATCCTCCAGAACAAAGACCGGGACAACTGGTATCTGCAGCTGGAGTACTTCGACCCCCATGAGCCCTTCTACGTACCGGAGCGGTTTAAAAAGCTCTATGCGGAGGAGGACGTGCCCTTTGACTGGCCAGAGTACCGGAAATACGGAGAGGAGGAGCGGGAACAGCTCCGGGACTTTGTGGTGAACTACAAGGCCCTGGTCACCATGTGCGATGCGTACCTGGGCAAGATCCTGGATCTTTTCGACCAGTACGACCTGTGGAAGGACACCATGCTCATCGTCAATACGGACCACGGCTTTATGCTCGGGGAGAAGGGCTTTGTGGGGAAGAACTACATGCCGGTGTACGACGAGGTGGGCAATATCCCCTTCTTCCTCCATGACCCCAGGCATCCGGAACGGGACGGCACACGGTGCGGCGCTCTGGCGCAGACCCCGGACATCCCCTGCACCGTGCTGGACTTTTTCGGCGCAGGGCGGGGGGCGCACATGACCGGAAAAAGCATGCTGCCCCTGCTGGAGGGAGAGGCCGCCATTCACGACTGCGTCCTTTACGGATATTTCGGGATGCATGTGAACATCACGGACGGCCGGTATACCTACATGCGGGCCGGCCAGACCGAGGAGAACAAGCCCCTTTACCAGTATACGCTGATGCCCTGGCACATCCAAAAGCCCATGCAGATCCCGGAAATTCAAAATGCGGAGGACACCCTGTGCCGGGACTTCGCCTTTACCGGATATGCGCCGGTATTGAAGATCCCGGTGGATGAGCGGTACGACAAGAAACGATACTACCGGTACAGCTCCCACATGGAATTCGGCGATCTGCTGTTTGACCGCGTTCAGGACCCCCAGCAGCTGCGGCCGCTGCGCGACCCGGCCGTGGAGAAACGGCTGCGGGAGGAGATGAAGCGGCTGATGAAAGAGGGGGAGGCCCCCAAAGAGCAGTATATCCGCCTGGGACTGGAATGACCCGCGCAGCATCTCCGCACCTTCCCTACAGAGACAGCGGCTGGAGCCGCGGCAAGCGAAGCCGGCCGTTCTCGATCAATATGGCAGTTTCCCCAAAATTTATCTGTGGTGATCCAACAATTGACAGGAGGAGAAAATAATGAAAAAGACGATGAAGAAATGTTTGGCGGTCCTGGCGGCTCTCTCCCTCAGCGCGGCGCTGCTGGCAGGCTGCGGCGGCAAGTCCGCTCCGGAAACGCAGAAGCCCGCGGAGAGCGCCGAGACCTCCGGTGAAGCCGCCGAAACGGATTATCCCAAGGGCAGCATCAAGGTGGTCTGCTCCTGGGCGGCCGGCGGCCAGGCCGATACCGTGTGCCGCATTATGACGGACCGCCTGTCCACGGAGCTGGGCGTTCCCGTCGTGGTGGAGAACATCACCGGCAACGGCGGCCAGGTGGCGGCCATCGAGTATATGCAGGCCGAGGCGGACGGCTACACCCTGCTGTACACCTCTGACGTCGTGCAGTATCTGGCCCCCCGCGTGGCCAGCGTGCAGTATGACCCCGCCCAGATGGTGCCCCTGTGCACCACGGCCAGCAACGGCTTCGGCCTGATCGTGAACACCGACACGGGCGCCACCAACCTGGAGGAGTTCAAGGCTTACGCGGACCAGGCCGGCACCATCACGGTCGGCGTTACCGGCAAGACCGGCGCCATCACCTATGAGCTGCTCAACGCCCTGTTCCAGGATATGGGGGTCAACGCGGAGTTCATGGTCTTTGACAACGGTCCGGCTGTGGCGCTGGAAGTGGTGGGCAAGCACATTGACTGCGGCATTGCCATCGACCCCCAGTGCGACCAGTATGTGCTGGACGGCAGCGTGAACTACATTGCCAGCTTCCTGGAGGAAGGCCACCCCATCGAGGGTGCCGATACAGTCCCCTCCATGGTTTCCCAGGGCTATGACATCACCTGCGCCAACCCCAATATGATCGTGGCCAAGGCGGGCACCGACCAGGCCATTCTGGACAAGCTGACGGCGGCTCTGCAGAATTGCCAGGGCGATTTTGAGGCCAAGTGCGAGGAACTGGGCTACACCCCCAACGTGACCTTCGGCGATGAGCTGACCAGCTATCTGGCGGATCTGGACGCGCTCTACGCGGGAATGGCCGCCGGTAAGTGAGTTCCGGCAGCGCGGAGAACGGATCGGGCTTTGAGATGAGAGGGGTCCAGTCAATGAAGGACAAACTATCCAAAAACATTCTCCCGGGCATCGTATTTCTGGTCTTCGGCATCGTCATGTACTGTCTGACGCCGGGCCAGATCCAGACGGATGAGACTTCCGCCTTTACGGCAAGGACCTTCCCCTGCCTGATTCTGGGGATCATCATGCTGTGCAGCGTTCTGCTGATCCTCCAGGGGGTCGCCGGCCTTTTGAAGGAACGGAAAGAACAGCGGGAAGAAACCGCCGCAGAGGGCCGAGGGAACCCAGTTCTGTTCCTGGAAGTTCTCGCCCTGATGGCGGCGGCGGCGCTGCTGGGCAGAGTGACAAGCCTGCTGGTCAGCGGGATCCTGATCGGCACCGGATTTCTGGTGCTGTACCGGGATAAAAAGCCGCTGCATTATGTCATTGAGATCGCGGTTATCGCGGCGGCCTATTTCCTGTTCAAATCAGTCTTTGGACTGGATCTTCCCTAAGGAGGGCGGAGAAGTATGGTTGATTTTATGGCGGGACTTGCCCTGCTCCCTTCTGTACAGAATGTGCTCGCGGTCTTGATCGGCGTCTTTCTGGGGATCGTCGTGGGAGCCATCCCGGGACTGACGCCCGCGGTGGGTCTGGTCCTGTGCATCCCCATCACCTTTTCCATGGACACGGTGCCTGCGATCTTACTGCTGCTGAGCATCTACTGCGCCGGTACGTACGGCGGTTCCATCACCGCGATCCTGATCCGGACCCCCGGGACCCCTGCGGCAGCCTGCACGGTGCTGGACGGCTATCCCCTGGCCCAGAAAGGGCGGGCCAGGGAAGCACTGGATATGGCGCTGCTGGCCTCCACCATCGGCGGTATTTTCAGCTGCGTCATGCTTATGGTGTTTGCCCCCCAGATCTCAAAATTCACCATCAACTTCAGCTCCATCGAATACTTCATGATCGCCGTATTCGGACTGTCCGTCATCGTCAGCGTGTCCGGCGACAACCTGATCAAGGGCTTTCTCGCGGCGGCGCTGGGGCTGCTGATCTCCACGGTGGGCGTGGATTCCCAGAGCGCTGTCCTCCGCTACACCTTCGGCGTGCCGAGACTCCAGAGCGGCATCCCCATCGTCATCGTGCTGGTGGGCCTGTTCGGCGTGTGTGAGCTGTTCTCCAAGGCCTTTGAGACAACGGGGAAAGACGGCGGGCAGCAGGTCCGGGCCGACATCGGGAGGGGACAGAAGGGGATCCACCCCTGGGAGATGCTGAAATATTGGAAGACCCTTCTGGTCTCCTCCCTGATCGGAACGGGGATCGGCGCCCTGCCCGGTACCGGCGCCGCGCTGTCCTCCTTCCTGAGCTACGATGTGGCGAAAAAGCGCTCCTCCCACCCCGAGACCTACGGAGCGGGGGAGCTGGACGGCGTCTGCGCCAGCGAGTCCGCCAACAACGCGGTGACCGGCGCCACGCTGATCCCCCTGCTGACGCTGGGGATCCCCGGCGACAGCAACGTGGCCATCCTGCTGGGCGCCTTGACCATTCACGGACTGGTGCCGGGACCGCAGCTGTTCAAAAGCCAGGGACCGATGATCTACGCCATGATGATCGGCCTGATGCTGGTGAACGTTGTGATGATGGTGGAGGGCAAGCTGCTGGTCCGGCTGTTTGCCAAAGTGAGCCTGATCCCCTATCCGATCCTTGGCGGCCTGGTGGCTTTCTTCTGCGTGGTGGGCGCCTACGCCACCAATAACAGCTATTTCAACATCTACATGGCGATCCTTTTTGGGGTGATCGGGTTCCTGTTCCGAAAGTGGAAGTTCCCGGTGATCCCGCTGATGCTGGGGTTGGTGCTCGGAAATATGCTGGAGCAGAACTTCCGCCGGGCGATCATTATGTGCAAGGGACAGTACTCCATGTTCTTCACCCGCCCCATCAGCCTGGTGTTTTTCCTGCTGACCGTGGGCTCCATCGGACTGGCGGTTTACAAGAACCGAAAGCGCAAGGGCGTTTGACCCGTTCCCATTGACCGGGGCGGCCCGTCTCAGCAGAAACGTGCCGCAATACAAGCGCCTGCGGCATCAAACCAATGGGATAGAATAAGAATTTCCCCGCTGCTCAGCGGGGAAATTCTTATTCCCGGCAATCTCAAACATGTCGCATAGGGGAAATAACTGGTATAATAAAAAAACGGATCAGACACGGGGGAAAGACCGGAGTTTATTCTGGGGGAATAGGGATGCGCTGTATCAACTTTCTGATCAAACCTGCAAGCAGCCTGTGCAATCTGCGCTGCCGCTACTGCTTTTATGAAGATATTGCCGAAAACCGCGCCTGCAAAAGTATGGGCGTCATGACGGCGGAAACGGCAGAGCTTCTTCTGACAGAGGCCTATGGTATGCTGGACGGGGAAGGGGCAGTCAGCTTTGCCTTTCAGGGGGGAGAACCCACCATGGCGGGTTTGGAATTCTTCCGGAATTTCTGCGGGCGCGCGCGGGCCCTGGCCCCGGCAGGCGCGCAGGTCAGCTTTTCCATCCAGACCAACGGCACGCTCCTGAATGAGGAATGGGCGGAGCTGTTCGCACGGGAAGATTTTCTGGTTGGCGTGTCCCTGGACGGCTTCAAAGACCTGCATAATGCTCACCGTGTGGACGCCCAGGGCAACGATACCTGGAACAGGGTCATCAAAAATGTGCGTCTGCTGCAGAAGCATAAGGTGCGCGTCAACGCGCTGTGTGTGGTAACAGGGCAGTGCGCCCGCAGCCCGGAAAAAACATACCATGAACTGAAAAAGCTGGGGTTTGAATATATTCAGTACATCGCCTGCCTGGACCCAATGGGGGTAAAGCGCGGGACCATGCCCTTCAGCCTTACGCCCGAGGCGTATGGCAAGTTTCTCTGCCGCGTTTTTGACCTCTGGTATGACGATTGGGCGCAGGGGAAGTATACTTCCGTACGTCTTTTCGACGACTATATCCATTTGCTGTTGGGCGACGGAGGGGGGACCTGCGCCACCTGCGGACAGTGCGGCGGGTATTTGGTGTCTGAGGGAGACGGCACCATGTACCCCTGCGATTTTTATGTGCTGGACGAGTGGCGCCTGGGAAAACTGGGGGAACAGAAGCTGGCGGACATGGCGGCCGGCCCGAAGATGCGGGAATTTCTCGATTTGGGAAAGGACAAACCCCCGGAGTGCGGCCAGTGTCCTGATCAGCGGCTGTGTAACGGCGGCTGTAAAAACGACTGGTATACAGATGAAGCGGGGAACAATCATAATTATTTCTGCAAGAGCTTCCGGATGTTGTTTGACCATGGCATGGACCGTATGGTGCGGATCGCGCGGAGCGAATATGCGCTGCGCTGCCGCTTGGAAAGACATCGCTGATGGGAAAGAGAAACGCTGCGGCCTGCGGGAGAACGGAACCGCCAGTGCCACCACATTCAGTCCCAATTCGGAGTGTGATAATGTAAGATAAGAAACCTGTTCAAAATGGCGCATAAACCTTTTCTATGATCATCTCTGCCACGCTTCAGGTGGCACCCTGTGTACCATTGAGCGGGAGAAGAACAGTTTTTGGAAGTGGGTGGTGGCTAAGTTTAACTATGAAGGCAAAAAGCCGACATAGTTTCCACCAACCACAAGTACTGATGGGACAAGACGAGAAATTCGTCTTCGGTGCTTCCTAGGGACGGACTAGCGGCCATGGCCAGTTCCATTCCCGGAAGTGCGGTCACCAGATTGGTTCCTTAATCGAAACATCCAGGTTTCTGGCCTGTGCTTTTGACGAGTTGACGAGTCGCTCCATGCGGTAGTGTGGATTCTGCTATTTTTACATTCTGGATGATTGATTATCTGTAAATCTGCTTGCCCAATATATCTCGAAAATATTTACACCGTAAGTGCGTGAATCATATGGAGCCGGAAATATGGTGTTTTATCGTGTTGTAAAGAAATACGTTTTGTGAAACGCATAGTTTACTACACTTCACATTGCTTTTTAAGCAAAATGTCATCTACCCAATGGTGGCTCATACCATTCCCTCTTGCAATTTGGGTCATGGTTTGTTCCTCATTTAGCAAATGATTTTTGGCCAGAGTCAGGACTTTTTCTGCTTCGTTTGGGTGAATAACCACCAGCCCGTCAGAATCGCCAACGATGATGTCGCCAGGAAATACTACCTGTCGGCCAACAGCAATGGGAACATTGATTTCTCCGGGACCTTCTTTATAGGGGCCCAGAGGAGTTACACCGCGTGCGTAAACTGAAAAACCCTCGATGGCAGCGGCACCATCTACGTCCCGGATTAAGCCGTCAATTACGAACCCGGCAATCCCCCTGCTTTTCGCATAGCGCATCATTATTTCACCGCAAAGAGAGCGATTGGGTAAACCAATACTGGTAACAACGATTACATCGCCAGGCATTGCAAGATCTAGTGCTTTGTGGAACATGAGATTGTCTGCATCTGGTGCCTTGACTGTAAAGGCGGTACCTACCAAAGGGGTTTTATTGTAAGGATGAATAGCGGCATCTATGCAGCTCATACGGCTCATCTCATCTGCAATATTTGCAACTGGAAGTCCCCTGAATTTTTCCACCAATTCGGGATCTGGGCGTTCAATGCTATAGTTAATCTTAAATCCGATACTCATTGCTCAAGGCCCCTTTACCGTTTAAATTTCAAATCCTCTCTTTTGCCAAACAGAAAGAACAGGATAATTGGCAACATACTTTTTATCAATTTTTTTCTGGGATAAAAGTTCAACAAACTGTGCTGCCAATGCATATTGCGTGTGTGTCGATTCCTGACCGTAGAAGGCACTATGCGGAGACAAAAGTACATTGTCCAATTCCAGAAGCGGATGATCAGCTGCGACGGGTTCTTTTTCAAAAACATCAAGACCAGCAAAACCAATCTCCTGGGTCTTTAGAGCTTTTACCAAGTCACAAATATCAATAAGCGGACCGCGGGATGTATTAATAATCATGGCATTACGCTTCATTTTCTGAAAAGCGGCCATGTTGAAAATGTGGTTTGTTTCTGGTGTCAGAGGAGCGTGAAGGGAAATAATGTCAGACCGCGCCAGCAGTTCGTCAAATGAAACCAATTCAACGCCTATTTCGTTTGCTGTTTCTCGGGTGACGTATGGATCACAGGCAATCGTATGGGAATGAAAACCTTCAATCATCAGTTTTGCAAGCTCCTGACCAGAACCACCTAATCCATAAAGCCCCACTGTGAGATTTTGCAGCCGACGGGGGAGGGGACCATTTGACTTTGCAAAGTGTCCTTTCCGCATCTCACGATCATAATAGCCAATGTTCCGTAAGAGACCTAGAATAAGGGCCAATGCGTGAAGTGCCAGCTCTGGTCCGCAATAACCAGGCATATAATAAATTAGCTTTCCATAATCAGTGCATGCGGCTAGGTCGATAGTGTTAATGCCGATACCGTACCGGATAAAGACTTGCGAATCAGTCAATTGAGAAATGACTTCCCGGGACATTGGTGGATTTCCACCACAAAGAACAATGGCGTGTCCTTTGCATGAGTCTATGAAACCAGCTGTGTCGTACTCACTGATAGTCTTGACAGTTATGTCTCCACCAAGATTATGGATACGATTAAATTCATATTCGTGTTGTTCCATGATTTCACGATCTGTCATTCCAGTACTGGCAAGCTGCAAGAATAATACAGATTCTGTCATGTTTTAATCCTCGCTTGATGATGTGAAACAGTTTTTATCTTCTTTCATTACAATTCTGTTGTTCACCCTTTTTACCACAACGGGGGAGAAAAGACCTATTAAAATCATGGCGATTAGCACCAAACTAATAGGATGAGAGAATATCCAGCCGATTACATTGCCTCGACTGAGAGTCCACATTCGTCTGAAGTTTTTTTCCACCATAGAACTAAGAATCACACCAAGAATAACGGGGGCCGCTCCGATATTTGCTTTTCGGAAAAAATAACCCAAGATACCGAAAATTGCCATAACATAAACATCGAACATGCTGTTGTTGATGGCATAGGATCCAACGGTAGACAGGGCGATAATAATCGGGCAGAGCACAGCCATTGGGCAGAGTGCGACGTAGGCAACTTTTCGGGCAATCAACAAACCAATGGCACCCATTAGAATGTTAGCTAAGCCGAATGCGGCAATGATTGTATATGTCTGAGCCGCCTGCTTACTAAATAATTCATATCCGGGCTGCATGCCGTGGATCATCAGGCTACCCAACATAATTGCCGCTGTACCGCTGCCGGGGATTCCAAGCGTCAGAAGGGGAATCAGCGCACCGCCTGTCACAGCATTATTGGCTGCCTCCGACGCAGCAATTCCTTCCAGAGAGCCATGACCGAATTTCTCCGGATGTTTGGATGATTTTTTTGCCGAGTTATATCCGACCCAAGAACCGATATCGCCGCCGGCTGCCGGAAGAATGCCAATAAAAATTCCAATGATAGAACTTTTCAATGCCACAGGTGTAATGGCCTTAATTTCCTCTTTACTGGGAATAATATTACCTTGAAGTGCCTTTTCGGGATCATCCACAATAAGACCCTTTCCTTTGAACAGATCTTCGGCAATGAGCAGGGCTTGAGAGATGGAAAACATTCCAATCATAGCTGGTACCATAGACAAACCGCTTTCCAAACGGGTAATACCAAATGTCCATCGAGGAACACCGTTCATGCCATCTAAACCAATACAGGCTATGACCAGTCCAATCAAACCGGCAATGATACCTTTAATTAAACTGTCTCCAGCTAAAGAACCAATAATGGTGAGCCCAAATAATCCCAGAAACATATATTCGGAAGGAGTAAATGCCAAAGAAATTGAAGAAAGTGGTTTGGAGATTAAAAGAAGAGCAATGGCGGAAATAAAGCCTCCGAACATGGAACAGATAGTGGCTGTTCCAATTGCTTTCATACCTTGTCCATGGCGAGTAAGCGCATAACCATCGGATGCGGTTGCGGCAGAAGCTGGGGTACCGGGCGTATGTAACAAGCATGCGGAGATTGAACCACCATAAATTGCGGAAGTGTACACAGCAGTCAGCATGCTGATTGCTGCAATGGGTGATAACCCATAGGTGATAGGGGTCAGCAAAGCGACACCCATGGTGGCACTGAGTCCAGGCATGGCACCGATTACCATACCGGAGATAACGCCTGCAAATAATGCAAGAATGACATCAATTTGGAGAAAATTCGAGATAACAGCAGAGACAATTTCCATAGTGTTTCTCCTTTACATCAAAGGAACATGAAGTTTTATTACAAAGAAAAGATATATTAGCATGAGCAGGACGGCCGGAACCAGCAGAAGTGTCTTCCGATTTCGGACACCCAAAATCCACATAAAACCAGTCATCATGACGGCGGTAGCGACAAAATACCCGAAAAAATCAAAGACAACTACGTAAATTAAAACTCCAAGAAAAATAAAAAGTGGTTTTTTGATTTCTTGCCAACGGACCGTATTAGCGGCATCCAGTTCTGCAGAAGACATTTTTTTGCCCTTTATGAGTGCGCTGATCATTAGTATTGTATTTAAAATAATGATGAGGCCGATACAAATAAAGGGATAGAGTTTGGATTCCGCATTTTTGATATTATGGCCCAAAAATAGCATGGTGAAAGCAAAAGCATAGACAAAAACAGATATGTAAATATCTTGGTGAATTTTTTTCTTCATGAGGTTGTCTCCTATTTTATAGCCATATGGGGGCCCGTTTGGACCCCCATATGGAAACAAAAGATGAACAATGTTAAAGGTTTAGCGATGTTTTAGCGCTGGATTCCCCAGGCCTCTAATGCAGAGTCCAAGTCATCGCTGATAATTTGAGTAAAGTCATCACCCAAGTAACAGACAGTCTCAGCACCGGTAGCGGCCAAAGTGGCGATGGTTTCCTCATCATGGATCGCCTTATCAAGGCCATTAAGCATCCATTCAACAATTTCGTCGGGGGTGCCTGCGGGATAACCATAACCGCGCAGCGAGAAATTGTAAATCTCGCCGAAGCCCAGTTCTTCAACGGTCGGAACATCAGGCATCAAAGCGGAACGCTCGGGGGCCATGACAGCGAGAACCTTATAGGAACCATCGTTGTAATCAGACAGACAATCGCCGACATTGGCAAAGAGGACATCGGTGCTGCCCTGTAAAAACAGAACCTCGGTATCACTGGAACCGTCAGTTTGGACCACAGAATATTGCATACCATGAGTGTTCTTAAATTTCTGCATTGCATTTACATCATCAGACAGAATATTGGAGCCGGAAGCGCCAATCAACAATTCATTGGTCTTAGCATATTCCAGCAAAGAGGCCAAGTCAGTAAAGCGAGTTTCATCGTTTCGAATGGCAATAACGCCGTAATCCACTACTTCGGAAGCCATGGGGATGAAATCGGTATAGAAATATTTACGGGGATTGTCCGGATCGTATTTACCAAATGCTGTGCCAGTGCCAGCTAGATACAGGCGACTGCCATCTGCGTCTTCGGTCTTCGTCTCAAACATTTCATTCAGAGCAATCCAGCCAGAGGAACCGGGCATATCTTCAACGATGACAGTAATGCCTAGAACTTTTTCCAGGGAGGCGGCTAATGTGCGGCACATAAAGTCGGAGGATCCGCCAGCGGAATAACCGCAGACAATAGTGACCATATCAGGATATTTGACGTCAGCTTTTTGACTGGAAGCGGCTGCGGAGGTGTTGCTAGAAGTGGAAGCGGATGCAGGTGCGTCGGTATTGGCTTTGCTGCAGCCAGCCATGAGGGAAATGCACATAACGGTTGCCAGTGTGATGCACAAGAGTCTGGTTTTCATCATTTTAACAGCTTCCTTTCAATAATTATTTTAATGTTAATCGTTTAACGAAAACGATTAACATTAAAAACAAACTAATAAAAATAAGACGAAAGTTAACATTAGAAGAAGGTCCTCACTCATTTTTTTGAGTGGATTCTCCAATGTTGAGGGTACCATGAATACAAATTGTTTTTCGAATCTCTTTTCCGGCAGCAATCAAATCCAACAAAATCTTACTTGCTTCACAACCCATTTCAAATAGTGGCTGTTCCAGATAGGTGATACTTGGAGAAAATAGGCTGGACCAATCTAAAGAGTCATAGCCACAAATCGCAAAATCCTGTGGAATTTGAATGGACAGCTTTCTTTTAAGTTTAAGTACGGTATGTAAAGACTGCATGTCAATTGCCAATATAGCCCGTCGCCCAGTGTTGGGTTCAGCCAGATATTCATGCAAAATGGATTCGATTGATTCACTCATGCAATCTCCACGTTCAAAACGTAGGACCCTACCTACTATAGCTGACTTGTTTTCTTTGATATAAGATAAAAAAGCTTGTTCACGAAAATATCGGGTATCAACGGAAGAATAGGTGCCCGCTAAAAGTGCAACCTCATCGTAACCATTTTGAAATAGATGATTCATCATGCCATATATAAGTTCACGGTGATCAATATAAACTGCACTATAAGGCCAATCGGGAAGGTAACGGTCAAAAAGTACAATAGGAACACCAGATTGTGCTAAAGAAACCGCTTTGTTGAAATTCTCAGTTGTCGGGCTATATAAAATGCCGTCCACCTGTTGATCGATACAGCGGTCAAGACAGCTGCACTCACGGCTGAAGTCATCGCCACTGGAAAGAATTGTGTAATCATAATTGGTGTTTCTCAAAATGTTGTCTACTCCCTGTAAAAAGAGCGGAGAGGATTGCACAGCGATTCGTGGAGAGACAACAGCAATAAGGTTGCTTTTTTTGGTCTTTAATGTGCGGGCAGCCTGATTAGGTCGATAACCATTTTTTTCAATAGCTGCACGAATGGTCTCCTGCGTTTCTGCGGACATGTATTCATATTTCCCGTTTAGATAGCGGGATACCGTGGTAGTAGATACTTTTGCAATTCTGGCGATGTCACTAATCGTTAAACTATTGTTGCTACTTTTCCCCATGACATTTATTCCTTTAGCAATCGATTAACATTATAATAAACAAAAATATTTCTATTTTTAGTATATATCTTTTGGATCGTTTTGTCATCCTGGAGTGTTGTATGAAAATCAAACAACAAAATTAGTGATAATGGATAGACACCGCATGAGTTCCGGAGACGTAAAGTTCTACTGTTGTTTAACGATTAACTAGAAAACTTCAAAACGTGGTTTTCGACCTTCTAGAACTGCGACCACTTCATCAATAATAGTATCCGTGACACGGAAGATGGATTCCTCCGTGCTTCCACCTAAGTGAGGAGTGCCTACGAAATTAGAAAGTGAGAATAGCGGGTTTTCGTTGGATGGGGGTTCAACGGAAAATACGTCAAATCCAGCACCGGCAATTGTGTTGTCAGCCAGAGCATGGTACAAAGCTCTTTCATCCACAATGCCACCACGGGAAGTGTTGATGAGGATTGCGGTGGGCTTCATGCAGTGCAGCATTGCGTCATCAAATAGATTGAGTGTCTCCGGGGTAAGGGGTATACTGATATTTACATAATCTGCCAGAGGTAACATGGATTTCAAATCGGTAAAACGTTGAACGTTCATGGAGTCAAAGACTTCTTGTGGGAGATAGTTATCATAGCCTAAGATTTTCATCTGAAATCCCTGCTGCATAATAGTAATTGCTCTACGTGATACATTGCCGAGACCTAAACAGGCTACTGTCTTGCTGAATAATTCGCATCCGGTCAATTCATTCTTTTTTTTGTCATCATATAAGCCTGTTCTTAAAGAATAGTAGGTGCTGCTTACTTTCCGGGAGACATCCAGCATCATGGCGACAATGAGTTCCGCCACGCCCTGAGCATTCATACCAGGGGCGTACACAACACGAATCCCTAATTCCTTTGCGGCGTTCACATCGATGGTGTTATAACCGGCGCCATGCTTTCCGACAACTTTTAAGTTTTTCGCTTTCATGAGAAGCGCCCGATCTGCCACCACTCCACGGACAATCATACCGTCGGCTTCACCAATTTGCGCGAAGTCAGAAATGATTTGGATCCCCATACGTTTCATTTTTTCGAACCCTGCTGGATGAAGTTGATCGTGGACAAAAATTTTCATAGTATCTCCTTTCCAAGCAATTCTTTACTGAATTACTTGGAAAGAGGATATCATCCGAGCAGTTGAATGTCAATCGTTTTACACAAACGGCCGCTGTAAAAAACAAGACAGCAGGATATATTATACAAATGCTTGGACTTTCTATTATTTTCAAGGAATAATAAAAATTTTGAAATAAACTGGTTGCAGTACATATAAGCGGAAAACGTTTTTGAATATTTCATTATATGCAAACTAGAAAACGTTGCTCTGGGGTAGGTAAAATTGAAAAATTGGAACGACATCAAGAGAACACTGGTATGAGTTCAGATTGAAGCAAACGGATAGTGTTGGATGAATTGTATGAGAATGTGTGAGGATGTTTTCAGGACATCTGGGCTTGATTAATAGACACAAGCTATAGTAGAATCAAAATCAGGATGTGAAGAACGGCTTGAGTCAGTGAGCGGCAATTACAGGATTCAGCATTATGCGGCTGAAGATAAAACCCGTATCTGTTCCAGCGGCGCGCAAAGTGTATCAATGAAATCCTGACATGGGAAGCGGGATCGTGTTCAACGGAAGGGGAGAAAAGCTCTATGACAGACTCAGAAAAGAAGCGCATGAGGGCTCTGGAGGACCGGATTTACTGTCTTGAATCGATTATCGAACACGTCAGCGAAGGCGTCATTCTGACCGACGAAGACTGTCGCATCACCGTGTTCAATCCCGCCAAAGAGCGCATGGAACACATGAAGGCTTCAGATGTGATGGGCATGGTGTCCTGGGAGGCGTACACCCATTCCAACCGCGAGATTTCTGAGCACCAATGGGTCTCAGATACGGGACAACCCATCCTGAACGCTTACCGGCCCCACGCATATGTCAACGACGTTCCGGTGTACATCTACTACAGCACCTATCCCGTGATCCGGGATGGGCGTATTTTGGGCGCTTACACGATCAGCCGCAATGAAGAGATCCTGCGGGAATTGCTGTATGAGACCATTGAACAGAAGCGGGGCAACTACAATCCGGAAAAAACGCTTCCCACCGAGAAGTGTACAGCCCCAGGTACCAGCTTCACCTTTTCTGACGTGGTGGGGAAATCCCCCCAGATGAAAAAACTCATTAAGGATGCCCAGATGGTCTCCGGTACGGAGGCGTCCATCCTGATTTTAGGCGAGACGGGCACAGGAAAAGAAGTGCTTGCGCAAAGCATCCACAATTTCAGCCGGAAAGACAAGAAATTTATTGCCATCAACTGTGCCGCCATTCCGGATGGGCTGTTGGAGAGCACCTTGTTCGGCAGTGTGCGGGGCGCCTTTACCGGCGCGCTGGACCGGCAGGGCCTGTTTACCGCCGCGGGAGATGGCACCCTCTTTTTGGACGAGATCAACTCCATGAGCGTCAATATGCAGTCAAAGCTGCTGCGTGCGCTTCAGGAAAAATGTATTCGTCCGGTGGGCAGCCTGAAGGAGGAGCCCATTCGGTGCCGCCTGATTTGCGCCAGCAACGAAAAAGTGGAGACGCTGCTGACAGAGGGCCGTATGCGCTCAGACCTGTTCTACCGCATTTCTGACTTTATTTTGAGTATCCCGCCCCTGAGAGAGCGAAAGGAAGACATCTTGGAGATGGCGGAGATGTTTATCCACCAATACAACCAGAAATTCCACAAGAACATCGTGACCATTTCCCACGAGCTCAAACTCCGGCTGCTGGGAAGCCAGTGGACAGGCAATACCCGGGAACTGGAGCACGTGATCCGAAATCTGATGCTCCGGGTGCCGGAGCTGGATACAGAGCTCACCGCGCGGGATTATCCATCTTACCTGTTTGAAACAGGACCTGAATTGCAGCGGGAAAATCCGTCAAAAGCCGTGCTCCGCCCCACCTTGCAGGACAGCTTGACTCTGCTGCAGCGGGAGCTGATTTGCGACGCCTTACGTAAGCACCACGGTAACATGACCCAAGCGGCCCGTGAGTTGGGGATCCAGAGGCAGAACTTGGCTCAGCGCATGAAGCGGCTGAACATTGATCCCGACCAATAAAACCAAAACGCAAGAAAACAGTGCGCATTTTTTTCTTTCGAAGTGGAAAGAAAAGATTGCGCATTATTTTTAGAAATATGGGATAGTACACAAATTTTTGGCCAATTTTAAGGCGTTTTGCAAAAAAGGCAGGAAAATACAAGTTGGCACGTCCTTTGCTTGTATATATAGCAGGCGCGAAGGACAGGACGCGCTGAGTTTCAAAAAAGGAGAAGAGAGATGAAATCAAAAATTGCAGTCATTGGGGTCGGGACCCAGGGCAGCATGATTGCGTTCCGAAACGCTGTATATGGAAAGCAAGTGTCTGCATTCAGCCGAAATGAGGCGTCCCGCGAAAAGTGCCGTGCCCGGATAGAACGCTTTCTGGAATTCTATGTGGGGGAGGGGCGGATGACCCAGGAGGAAGCAGACCAAGCCAGGTCCCGCATCACCTACGTCTCCAATCTGGAGGACGCCTGTAAGGACGCAGGCATGGTCATTGAAAATATTCCGGAAATACTGGAGCGGAAGCAGGAGTTGTTCCGGCAGCTCCATGAAATCTGTGACGGAGATGTACTGTTCAGCTCAAACACCTCCTCGCTGCTGATGAGTGAGATCTGCAAGGATCTTCCCCCCGAACGCAGGGCATTTACGTTCCAGGTGGATCACGACGACCCCGTCCGGAACAGCCATGTGGAAATGATGTGGAATGTTGATACTTCGGATGCCACCAAGCAGGCCGCCCTTGCCCATTACCGTTCTCTGGGGTTTGAGCCTGTTATCACGGAACAGGAAATTAAAGGGTATTCCATCAACCGTGTCTGGCGGGCGGTGAAGAAAGAGTGCCTGAAGCTGTGGGCGAAAGGGTATATCGCTCCCTCTGAGTTTGACCGGGGCTGGATGACGGAATGGCATACGGATATCGGACCCTTCAAGCTGATGGACCTCATTGGGCTGGATACCATCCTCAATATAGAGTACTCCTACTTCAATGCCAGTGGAGACGAGAGTGACCGTCCTCCTGCGGAGCTGGAGAATATGGTAAAAGCCGGACGGTTGGGCATGAAGACCGGAAGCGGATTTTACGACAATTATGATATAGAGGCCGGCAACCTGTCCGTGGGAAAGAAAAAGCACGACAGGATGTAACATAATGTAAAAGGAGAGATTTTCATGAAGGAGCAGAAGACAGTGTCCCGGAACCCGGCAAAATTTCTGATTTTTTCCATCATCGGCATTCTGTATTTCTTTGTCCCTCTGGCCCCCAGCGGAGACAGCAAGGTCACCTGGCTGGTGCAGTCCGTCAACTTGATCAAGGCCTGGCTGAAGCCCTATCTGTCCTACATCGTTCTGATTTTTGTGGGACTTCTGATCATCGGTTGTATTATCGCAAAGGTGACGAATAAGTTCCCCCTGCTGACCAGAATGTATGGCTCGGTCAAGCTCTACTCCATTGTACTTTATATCCTGGGCTTCATTTTCGCGTCCATGGTGGTTTTTAACTGGGGCCCTGCCGCTATCCTGGACCCCGCCGTAGGCGCTGACGGTCTGGCTGTGAGTAAAACGGTGATCGTCACCATCATCATCGCCGGCCTGTTCGTCATTTTTGTCACGGACTTTGGACTTCTGGAACTGATTGGCGCCCTGATCGAGCCTCTGATGCGCCCCGTGTTCAAGGTCCCCGGCTACGCCTCCATCGATGCGGTGACCTCCTTTGTGGCAAATCCCACCCTGGGCATTTTCCTCACCAACCGCCTCTACAAGGAAAAAATGTATACCACCCGGGAGGCCGGTTCCATTTCCACCAACTTCAGCTTTATCAGCCTGGGCTTTTTCGCTGTGCTGGTGGAATCGGCTGGCATTCTGGACCACTATGGCGACGTGGTCCTTTGGAGCTTTATCTTATCCTTCGTCATGGCGGCCATTATGGTGCGGATTCCCCCGCTGAGCTTGCTACCCGATACGATGTATGACGGAAGCCAGCGTCCGGCGGAGGAGAAGGTCAAGTATAACAGTGAGCTGTTCAAGAACGCGTTTATCAAGGCCGCTGAGACCGGCAACCAGGTAGACATCCTCGATACCTTTAAAAATACGCTGCGGGACGTGTTTATCTTTGCCCAGAAGATCAGCGCCTACATTATGTGCATCTATGTGCTGACCATGGTCATCGTGAAGAACACTTCCATCACTTCCTACCTGGGGATCCCCTTTGTACCCATCCTCAATTTGCTGGGCGTGCCGGATGCCGCCGCCATTGCTCCCTCCTTTATTCTGGGGTTGGCCGAGGTGGCCCTGCCCTCCGCGTTTATTTCCGGCCTGGGTGTGGCCCCCGCGGCGGCGTTCTTCGTTGTCACCGTTACCGCCCTGCAGATCATCATGTTCTCCAACAGCGCGGTTTCCATCATGGAGTCGGATATTCCCCTTAACGTCGGCAAGCTGATCATCATCTTCATCCTGCGTACGCTGATCGCCATGCCCTTGGTCGCCATCGTCATGCACCTGATTTTCTAAAGGAGTGGAGGAAGCACCTTGGAACTGACCCCATATCAGCAGGAAATGTTTGACGGCCTTCACGGCAGGGGAAAGGCACTGGCCATCCAAATTCAGAAGGCCATCGGCGAGGGGTTTAAGGCCAAAAGGATGGTTCCCATTACCCGGGCCCATGTGGCTCTGAGCGCCCAGGAAGCAGACACCTGGTTTGCCCGGAAAATGCGGGATGCCGGAGCGGTCTGTTCCATCCCGCCCACCGTAAACCCCGGCTATTGCCTGAAGGTTTTTGAAGAACTGGGCTACGTCAACAACAAAAGCTCCGCGCTCATGCGGGAGACCCACCAGGTCTATCGGGATCTGGGCGCAAACCTGACCTACAGCTGTACGCCTTATCTGTTCGGTAATATTCCCCGCTACGGGGAAACGGTGGCCTTCTCGGAAACCAGCGTCACCGTCTATGCCAACTCTGTACTGGGGGCCAGAACCAACCGGGAGAGCTCAGCCAGCGCCCTGTGTGCCGCCATTACCGGCTTTGTACCGGAATACGGTGCTCTGCTGGACGAGAACCGACTGGGGACCACGCTGGTACAGGTCAACACGCCGCTGAAGGACGAATTTGATTTTGCCCTCCTGGGCCTGAACGCCAAGCGGATTGGACGGGGCGTCCCCGTGTTTTCGGGGATTGATCCCAGCCAGGTCACCACTGAGAAGCTGATGGCCCTGGGCGCGCAGCTGAACGTGGCCGGTGTGGTAGATCTGTTTCACATGGTTGGAGTGACCCCTGAAGCTCCTACGCTGGAACGCGCCTTTGGGGGGAAGGAACCTGAGCGGGTGGTGGAAATTACCCGGGAACATCTGGATGAACAGAAGGCTGCCCTGATGCCCGGGGACGTTGACCGGATCAATTTTGTCATGTTGGGCTGTCCCCACTACACCTATGAGCAAATCCGGCGGGCCGCGCAGCTGCTGACCCGAAGCCCCGCAAACGTTCCCGTCTGGATTCTCACCTCCCAGGCCGTGCTCCAACTGGCGCGGGAAAACGGCCTGGATGCCGTACTGGAACACAATGGCGCCCGTTTGGTGCCCAGCACCTGCGTAGATGAGGCGGCCTGCTGGGGGCATCTGGCCGGACAGTACGGCGCCACCGACTCCCCCAAGTGCGCATACTACATGCAGGCCTTCGGGGTAAAGCTGGCGGTGCGGGATTTGGAAACCTGTCTGGCTTGGGCGAATCAAGGAGGGATGGTGCTATGACGTTGGAGTTTTCCTGCCATACCGTGTCGCAAGGCTGCGCGGAGGGGGAGGCGCTTTTCTCGGCCGATCCCATTCTTTTCTACCACACGGATTTCACCACTGGGGTCTTCCGGGAACCGGGCCACTCACTGGAGGGAAAAAATATTGCCCAAAAGATTCTGATTTTTCCCGGCGGAAAGGGGAGCTCGGTGGTGCAGGCGGACGGGATGTACAAGCTGGATGTGGCGCACCTCGCCCCCAATGGACTGATCGTGTCCGAGCTGGATACGGTGCTTGTCGCCAGCGCCATTATTATGGAGGTTCCCATGGTAAATGAGGTGGAACCCGGATTTTATCAGGAAGTCCGGGACGGTGACCGGATCTGCCTCAATGCCACCGATGGGATCATAACGATCTGCCGTTAGCTGTTGAGGACAGCGGAATTCTACCGTTGTGAAGTATTACCCCGCAAATAGAAAAACAGCGCCCCCGCTCATTTTTACGATGAGCGGGGGCGCTGTTTCATGGGGGATGAATACCGCAGGCGGATTGCTGCGGTTATGTTTTCTCATGCGTGATCAGCCCCATGGCCTTCATTTTTCGCCACAGTGTTGTGGTACTGATGCCAAGGAGGGCTGCCGCTTGGGCACGATTTCCGCCGCAGGACTCCAGTGCATCATGAATGAGTGACTTTTCCTGCTGGCTGCGCAGCTGGTGCAGCGGTGGCTTCTGGACGGGAGCCTTTGTCTGCGCGGCAGGCCCAAAGGATAGGCGGATCAAATCTAAATCGATGATGTTGTTGGTAGACAGCACCATGGCCCGTTCCAAAATATTGTTCAGTTGCCGTACGTTCCCATCATACTGCTGTGCGCACAGAAAATTCAGTGCCTCTTGGGTAATAGTAGGCACAGGTTGTTTGGCCTCGGAAGCGTGACTGGCGAGGAAGTAGTGGGTCAGCGGCACCACATCCTCCATCCGTTCAGCCAGCGGCGGAATCTCTAACATGAGAACGCTGATGCGGTAATAGAGATCTTCACGAAATGTCTTTTCTTGTACCATCTTGACCAGATCACGGTTGGTAGCGGCGATGACCCGGATATCGATAGGGATAGGGCGGTCGCTGCCAATTCGCATGACTTCCCGCTCCTGAAGAACACGGAGAAAACGTCCTTGCATGGATAGAGGCATTTCACTGATCTCATCAAGAAATACCGTGCCGTTGTGTGCTAATTCGAATAATCCGGCCTTCCCGGTGGTGCGCGCACCGGTGAAGGTACCGGCCTCATAGCCGAACAACAGACTTTCCAAGATGCTTTCGGGCAACGCGGCACAATTGATCACGGTGAAAGGTTTCCCGCTTCGACTGCTGGCTTTATGGATGCTTTGGGCAAATACTTCTTTTCCGCAACCGCTGGGAGCTGAAATCAGCACGGTGGAATCTACTGCTGCATAGCGTTTGGCCATATCGATGACGCGGACGATTGCATCGCTGTGCCCTACGATGGTACGGAAACTTTTCGTTGGTGTACTTCCGTGCGCCAATAATTTCATGCGCACCTGCCGTTCTGCCTCATGAAGCTTTTCTACTGGATTACAGGTTACGATCAGCGCACTGAGATGACCCTCTGTATAAATCGGTGATGTGCTGTATAAAAATTGCTCATTTCGAAAGGAAGACATATCCCCGTTAATCCTTTGCCCACGTTTCAAACTGGCATCCAGATTTAAACAGCCCAGAGCGGTTTTGGAATAATGATGTCCGACCAGGCGTTCAGCCTTAACATCGAAAAAGGTGCAGGCAGAACGGTTTATATTTAAGATATCACCATTGCCGTCCAGTGCAATGATAGCTTCATCTGTGGTATCCAAAATCGCGCTGATGAGGCGCTCGTTCTCCATTCGCTGGCGGTAGATGCGTAAGTTGTGCCTGGCCTGGGCAACAGCGTCCAGAAAGGGAATTTCGGGCAGCGGTATGTCCAAAAACTCCAAACCGACCTGGATGGCTACCTCTCGAATCCAGGAGGGGCCCAGCATGATTCGAAACCCGTCTGCTTTGATCTTTTGGGCCATTTCCAGCGTTTTATCATTTTGATTGAAGTAATACAATACCGCACTTTGTGGATAGAGACTTTGCGCTTCCTGGGCGGCCAAGGTGAAAGTGGCCGATCCTGAGCGGCATAGAATTGCTACGCGTTCATAGCGAGTGAGTGCCTCCACAATACGAATACAGAAGGAATAGCTGTTTCGTTTGATTGGCACTACCGGAACATTGAAATTCTCCATAAATCTGTCGCACAGGTAGTCTGTGGAAATCAGAACCTTGGTGCCGTTTTCTATTTGGCGGCGGGCCAATTCCACCCCCTCGATGGAATCGCTGGCATAGTAGACCGGCAATTCAATACCATGGCGCTGCAGTATTTCAGTGGCGGCGGTATAATGGTGCCAGGATTTTGTGATAAACACAATAGCGTTGTCCATGTTTAGGGTGCCACCTTTCTTGCGAATCTTCAGGGGGATTGCTCTTTACTGCAATATTATCAAAATGAAATTTGAATTGCAAATATGAAATTCGCTTATTCGTTAAAATGTGTAAAAATGACGATTCTAAGCACCAAAATCGTCTAATTTGAACATAAATTTCTCTTTTTATACTTGGCACAGAGTTTGCTTTTATAATAAGCAGAAAGAAGATCTTCAGTCTATACTTTTTGGAAAGCGGGGTAACGATGAAATATCAATTCTCATTTATTGGATTTGGTGAAGCTGCCTATCATATTGCAAAAGGGCTTCGATCCGAAGGACTCAAAGAGATGATCGCCTATGACACGATGCAGGACAGCGGAGAACGCGGAAAACTGATCCGTTCCCGTGCGCAAGAAATTGGGATACCGCTGGCAGCCTCTTTGGAGGAGGCCTATCAGTCTTCTGATTTTATCTGCTCGCTGACCAGTCCGGCGGTTTGCGTGAAAGTAGCCCAGTCTATCATCCCGAATCTGGAATCGGGCCAGGTTTACGTCGATTTTAACTCTGCGGCGCCTACTGACATGACTGCGATTGACCAGATTCCGCGGAAAGAGAGGGTCTTGTTTTGCGATGTCGGTGTGCTTGGTATGGTGCCTAAGGGAGGACACCGAACGAAAATGTTTGCCTCCGGAGATGGAGCTAAGGCTTTTTATGATGCGTATCGGCAGTACAACACTGTGATCCGGCTTCTGGATGCGCCGGCCGGCGGTGCCAGTGCCTGCAAAATGTTTAAAAGTGTATTCAGTAAAGGGTTTCCGCAACTTTTGATTGAAAGCTATGTTCCTGCGGCGGCTTATGGTGTCTTGGACCAAATCATTGATTTGACCAAAGACACATTTAAAGATCGGAACGTGGAAGAATTTGCGGATGAAACGCTGTACCGCACGCTGGTCCATGCGGAACGCCGTGCTGTTGAAGCGGCTGCAGCGGCAGAAACAGTGGAAAGCATGGGCTTTGATGCTTCTATTTCCAGAGCTACTGCAAAAAAACTACAACAGTTGGCTGACTGCGACTATAAAACCAGAATCGGGCCGGAGGAGTCCCCGAATCTGAGAGAAGTGATCGATATGCTGCTGCGGGATCTGCGCAGTAAGACAATGTGATATGAAAGGGGAAGATCGAACATGCCAAATGGAATTGGGTTTCGGATCTTTACTGAGATCGAGAGGCCGGATCGGAAGTTGGTGGAACGGTTTGCCGGGATTCCTACCAGTAATATCAACGACATGATGAATCGCCTGTATAACACCGACGCATCTATACATCCGCTGAATCAGATACCGATGTTAGGAACCGCGGTTACAGTTAGGGTGCCTTTGGGAGATAATATGATGTTCCACCGTGCCCTGGACATCGCTCAGCCAGGCGATGTGCTGGTCGTTGATGGCGGAGGATGTATGGAGCGTTCTCTCGCTGGCGAAATTATGATTACTTACGCCGCCAAGAAAGGGCTGGCCGGTATTGTGGTCAATGGTGCGCTGCGGGATCTGGATGGCATCCAAAAAGCCTCTATACCTGTATATGCAAAGGGGATCACCCCTCAGGGCCCCTACAAAAATGGGCCCGGTGAAATCAATGTTCCGGTTTGCTGCGGTGGTGTTGTCATTTTGCCCGGTGACATTTTGGTGGGAGACATGGATGGAATTGTGGTGATCCGAAAGGAAGATGCGCCCTACGTCATTGATGATGCAGTAAACAAACTGGCGGTTGAGACCAAAAAGCTGGAGAACTATGCTACCCTGGGAATTGACGAGGAAGCCCACACCTTGAACTGGAAAAAGAAAACGGAACAGCTGGGCGTTCAGTACAGATAATTAGCAAGAAGGAGAGCTGCCTATGGAATATGCATATGTAGGAAGCTACACTACGGAAAAACGGGGCGGTCTTGGTTACGGTGGGATCAGCGTTTTTTGCCGGCAGTCTTCTGAGTTCCCTTGGCGGGAGATTCAAGTTTTTGAACGCAAGAACCCATCTTTCCTGGCGTTTGGCAAAAATCCATCGACGTTGTATGCGGTTCAGTCTGACGGAGAATGGGTGGCAGCGTTTTCAATCGATCCGGTGAACGGCACGCTTCGATTCTTAAATGAGCGGAAGATTGGATTTCACAACGGTGTGTTTCTTCAAACGGACCGGGATTCTAACTTCTTGGTTGTGTGCAGCTGCAGTGGACAGTGCGATGGAGGAATCGTCTCATTTAGGCTGAAGAAAGACGGATCGCTGGGTGACATTGCAAATATTGAAATTCCGGCCGGCACTTTAGGCCCCCTTCGGTTGCCGCAGAACGCAGTAAAACCCCATCAGGCCAAGTTTACCCCGGATTACCGGTATCTGGTGGAAGTGGACAAGGGATTGGATGCGGTCAATACATACCGGATGAATGACGATGGGGGACTATGCCTGGTTAGCACCACGGCTTGCCGTCCCGGTAGCTGTCCGCGGCATATTGCGTTCTCTCAAGATGGGCAGTATGCTTACATTTTGACCGAGTGGTTTGGCACTGTGGTTTCCTGCCGCTTCCAGGATGGTGTTTTGAGTCCGATGGAGATCCTCCCCACAATACCCAGCACATTTTTGGGCATGAAGAATTCCGCTGCTGAAATTGAGATTCATCCCAATGGAAAACTGCTGTATGTGTCCAACCGAGAACAAAACAGCATTGCGGCGTTTCGAATCAAATCGGATGGAACGTTGCAAGTCATCGATTGGTTCGACGATCACGTCTCCAAGCCTCGTTTCTTTGCCATTTCTGAAGACGGGAGCGAGCTATATGTGGCAAATGAAAAAGCACATAATGTATCCCGATACCAAGTCGATACGGAAACGGGGCATCTGACTTATTTGGATGCTGATATGTCTGCCAGTGCTCCGGCATGTATCCTGTTTCGAAACACGTGAGAATCCGCCTGTCATTATATTTTAGATTAGAAAAGGAAGGTTTGTTATGAAAAAGTTCGTAGCCATCGTTCTTACTCTTGTCATGGCCCTGGCTCTGGTTTCCTGCGGATCTAAGGGACAGACCCAAGCCCCCGCTCAGGACGCCTCCAATCAAACGACCAACACCCCGGGAACTTCTCAGACTGCGCCCAGTCTGGACTGGCCCAAGAAAACAATCCAGATCACCGTTGGTTATGCCGCCGGTGGCGATACGGACCTATATGCCCGTACTTGTGCCAAGTATTTGGAGGAGAAATTGGGAGTGACTGTGGTAGTCATTAACACGACAGGCGCTTCGGGCGTTACGGGTGCCATTTCGGTGATGGACAGTGCCGCTGATGGTTACAACGTGCTCTTTAACCATTATGGCTGCCTGGTCAATGAGGCCACCGGTACCGCCGGCATTTCCTTTGTAGATGATATGGCTCAAGCATGTACTGTTCTGGTGGACAACTCCTATACTTTGTGTGCCAGTAAGGACTGCGGGCTGGAGGACTGGGATGATCTGGTCGCCTATGCTACCGCGCATCCCGATGAGCTCACTATTGCTGCCAACGCAAATTCCAACGGCTATGATATTGTCCAGCAGATTGAAGACGCTGCGGGTATTCAGATCAAGCAGGTCGAGGGCAGCGGCTCTGCCTCGGAACGGATTGCCGCGATTCTGGGTGGCCAGCATGACCTGATTTACGCCAATTATAATCTGTTGTCCGACTATATTGAAAATGGCGATCTGATCGTGATGGGAAGCATTGGCACTGAACGCTGCGCCGCCCACACTGACGTTCCCTGTCTGACCGAACTGATCGGCAAAGACATTATTAGTCCTTACATTTTCTCCTTCCGTTTCCCGGCCGATACCGACGAAGCCATTTTGGACTATTTTGACAGTGTCATGGAGGAAATCTGCGCTGACGAAGCGTTTAAGGCCGAAATTGAACATATGGGCGGCAATGTCTACTTCACCGATCGCCAGACCTCTTATGATGCGCAGGTCGAGTCTCTGGCCGAGATTAAGGTGCGACTGGGGGTCTAACCATGTTAAAGCGCCAACAGATCCTTTCGTCAATCGTGCTTCTGCTTGGCAGTGGTGCCTTTTGTCTGTATAACCTCGCTCAAATGGAAGCGACAGAACTGTCTATCCATCCGCTGTTTCTGCCTACCGTTATTTTGGCTCTGATTTTTTTGCTCAGCTTGATTCGCTTGATTGGCGGCTTGCGCATGTCACCAAGCGATAATGTTCCGCACAGTATATCCATTTCCAAACGCAGTTTGCTTACTATGCTGCTGATCGTAGTGTATGCACTGTTGTTTAAAAGGCTGGGCTTTGTTCTTGACACCTTTGTCTATTTGATGCTCCAGATGGTTCTGCTGAAAGACGGGAAAAGAAACTATCTGCTTATGCTGTTGATCGCGGTGATTGGTTCTGCGGGTGTTTACGCTTTGTTTGTTTACGGCTTCAATGTTATGCTGCCAGCTGGGATTCTTGAGTGGACTTGAGGAGGGTACATTATGATATTAGAAGGAATTTTATCGGTACTGACCCCCTCTTGTCTGGCCCTTTGCTTCTTTGGTACGGCGGTCGGTATCATTTTCGGCGCAATTCCCGGCTTGTCCGCGGTCATGGCGATGGTCCTGTTTCTGCCGCTGTCTTTTGGCCTGGAACCCACTCAAGGCATTGCACTTCTGCTGGGATTATACGTAGGCGGTATCTCCGGCGGTATGATCAGTGCCATTTTGCTGAAGATTCCGGGCACCCCCGCGTCTATGTGTACCGTCTTTGATGGCGGTCCCATGGCAGACCGGGGCGAGGCCGGAAAGGCGCTGGGCATAGGCGTGCTGTACTCTTTTATCGGCGGCATCCTCAGCGCGGTTGCTCTGATTTTTATTGCGCCTGGGTTAGCCAACATTGCGCTGAAATTCTCCCCGTACGAGTATTGCTCTATCGCCGTTATGAGCTTGACAATCATTGCAAGTTTGTCGGGAAAGTCTATGGTCAATGGATTGATCAGCGGACTGATTGGACTATTGGTGTCGTGCATCGGCGTATCGCCAATTGGTACCATCCCGCGTCTTACATTTGGCAATCGAAATCTGATGTCCGGGGTATCTATGGTCCCGCTGTTGATTGGCGTATTTGCGATTTGTGAGATTATCCAGTCTGCCGGCTCGTCTTCCGATTCGGGCGAAAAGGTGCCTTACAAAATGAGAGGTTTTGGCATCGGGACGCAGGACTTTAAAGAGCAAACAGTCAACATGATTCGCAGCGCTGTGATTGGTATAGTCATTGGTATTTTGCCGGGGTTGGGCGCTAATACCTCCAGCCTGTTTGCCTACAGTGCGGCCAAGAGCAGCTCCAAACACCCGGAAAAATTTGGAACTGGCTGCGTGGATGGTATTGTGGCCAGCGAGACTGCCAATAATGCGAATACTGGCGGCGCTATCATCCCATTGTTGACCTTAGGCATTCCCGGGAACACTCCGACTGCGCTGCTGCTCGCTGCATTGACTGTTCACGGCGTTACGCCGGGGCCGCTGATCTTCACCAAAAATGGCATTTTGGTTTATGCTATTTTTGCGGCCTTTATCCTGGCGAACATCTTTATGATGCTGCTGGAATGGCGCGGCGTACAGCTGTTTGTCAAGATGCTGGATGTGCCAAAATATATCATGTATGCAGTCATCATTGCTCTGTGCATGGTTGGCACCTTTTCGGATAAAAACCGGGCCTTTGATATCCTCTTGGTTGTCGCAGTAGGTATTATCACTTATATTTTGAAAAAATTTGGTTTTGCCACCGCGCCGTTTATCATCGGCTTTATTCTGGGCCCGATCCTGGAGACGAATCTGGGCCGCGCCATCAGTATGAGCGGAGGGAGCCTCATGCCATTTGTGACGCGTCCTATCTCGCTGGCGTTCCTGTTGATCACCGTTTTGGCTTCTGCCTTTGTTATTAAAAAGAACGTGAAAAAGGAAGAAAATATCCTGGCGGAAGATAGCGAATAGAAATGGTACGCGGTATCACATAACAGGACCCGGTGCTTTTTAGCGGACGTTAGGTACTGGGACCTGGTACTGCAAATGGGTTTAAACCAACAACCATGATGGAGTACCGGAAAGAAACCATCCGGGATAACAGAATAATGGCCACGTCAAGCAAATAAGATAAATCCTACCACTGCATAAAATTATGGCACAAATACAAGAAACAGCGCCCCCGCTCATTTTTACGATGAGCAGGGGCGCTGTGTCATGTCCTCCGGGTGGCCGAGGCCGGGGTATTTTTTTCGCTGCATGGCACACCAGCGTGTTATACTTGTTCCACCAGGGCCTTTGTGGCCCGGCCTTTACAACCCCTGCTTTTCGGGGGTTACGCCTTTTCAGGGATGAACGCCGCCATTGTTTAAAAAAAGTTTATTTCTTTCCTGGGAACTGTTTATAATTTTTCTCTACAATCAAGGCGTGGGAAAGGGAGTGGTATCCTTGCGCATCAAACAGCGGCTCTTTTTATACAACACCCTCTCCGTGCTGGCCGCTCTGGTCATTATGCTGGCGGTCAACTGGAGCGTCATCCACCAGATCTCCGATTACTACCGGAAGCAGGAAATCCCCGCGGCCGACGGACACGCGGCGCAGGTGCAGCAGCTGCTGGGCGACTGGGACAGCGGAAACCGGAACTGGCAGGAACTGGACCGGCTGCTGCGCGAGCTGGATTACCGCCTGATCGTGGAGGGGGAGGGCCGTGTGGTCCACTCCTCCCTGGAACAGTTTCAGGAGGCGCTGTATTTTCAGATCAATCAGTCCGCGTCCTGGCCGGATACCGGGACCATGACCGTACAAAACGAAGGGGTCCTGATGATCGGGCGGCGCTGCGGCCCATACATTTTGGTGGCCATGGACATGCCTCACGGGCCGAAGATGTTCGGCCAGCAGCGGATGCGCACCGAGGCCACGTTTCTTTCCCTGCTGATCGCCGGGTTTGTCACCATCAGCGTGACCATCCTGGTGAGCCTGTTGTTTTCCCGCCGTCAGGTCAAGCGGATCATGCGGCCGGTCAACGCCCTGACCGACGCGGCAAGGCGGGTGGAGGCCGGGGACCTGTCCTCGCCGGTGGACTATCAGGGAAAGGATGAATTTTCCACGGTCTGCGCCGCCTTTGACCACATGCAGCTCCATCTGCTTCAGGAGCGGGAGAAGAACATGGCCTACGAACGGGCGCGCACCGATCTGGTGGCGGGGATCTCCCATGACCTGCGCACGCCCCTGACCTCTGTGAAGGGCTACATCAAGGGCCTGCGGGACGGGGTGGCCAATACGCCGGAGAGGCAGGCCCAGTATCTGGACATCGCCTACCGGAGAGCCTGCGACATGGAGCGGCTGCTCCAGCGGCTGTTCTACTTTTCCAAAATGGAGACGGGAAATCTTCCACTCTCGTTGATCCCCACGGATCTGGGCCGGTTCGCGGAGAAATTCGCGGAGGAGACCCGGGAGGAATTGGAACCGCTGGGCGGGCGGGTGTTGTTCCGGGCGGAGGCCGGCCCCCATCCGGTGCGGCTGGACGAGGAGCAGATGTACCGGGTGCTGATCAATTTGAAAGAAAACGCCCTGCGCTACGCCGGGGTCCGGCCCCTGGTGCTGACGCTGGACGTCCGCCGGGAGGGGGAGCGGGTCTGCCTGGGCTTCGCGGACAACGGCCATGGCGTACCGGAGGAACAGCTTCCCCGCCTCTTTGAACAGTTCTGGCGGGGGGACCAGGCCAGAGGGACCGGAAGCGGAGAGGGTAGCGGTCTTGGACTATATATTGTGAAATATATCGTGGAGGCGCACGGCGGGACGGTCCAGGTGAAAAATGACCATGGGCTGGCGTTTGAGATCGCCCTGCCCTGCTGGAAGGAGCACTGAGATGAGCAGGATTCTGATTGTGGAGGACGACCGGGAGATCGCCATGCTGGAGCGGGACTACCTGGAGATCGAGGGGTTCGAGACGGCCTGCCTGGAGAACGGCAAGGACGCGGTGAGCGAGGCTGTCAGCGGGAAATATGACCTGATTCTGCTGGACCTGATGCTGCCCGGCTGCAACGGGTATGAGGTGTGCCGCCTGATCCGGGATAAGATCGATATTCCCATCCTGATGGTCACGGCCCGGTCGGAATCGGTGGACAAGATCCGGGGGCTGGGCCTGGGAGCGGACGACTATATCGCCAAGCCCTTCGATCCCGCCGAGCTGGTGGCGCGGGTCAAGTCCCACCTCAACCGCTACGCCCGGCTGACCGGCGGCGGGGCGGGGGCGTCCGGGGAGAAGATCCTGGTGGCGGAGGGGCTGGAGATCCATCCCCGCAGCTGGAAGGTCTATAAAAACGGGGCTGAGATCAAAATGCCCAACCGGGAGTTTGAGCTGCTGAAATTCCTGGCGGAGCACCCCAATATCGTCTTCTCCAAAGAGAAGCTGTTTGAATCCATCTGGGGATACGACTATGTGGGGGACAGCGCCACCGTGACGGTCCACATTGGCCGGATCCGGGACAAGATCGAGGACGACCCCAACCACCCCAAGATCATCGAGACGGTGTGGGGCGCGGGGTACCGGCTGAACAGGTAACGGCCGGACCGCGGAACATTTCCATATTCCACAAAGGAGCCGGGGAAAAACCCGGCTCCTTTGTCTGTTTTTTGAAGGATTGGAAAAAAGAAGAAAATGTTTGGATTCTGTTTAGAAAAAGTTTCGTTTCCGGCCCCTGACAGTTTAAATTTTCCCCATACAATAGGCCATGCCAATCCATTCATCCCTTGAAGAAAGGAAGGTTTTGTGATGGACCTGTCACGATTGAAAAAGAACGCCGCCGCGCCGGAGGAGCCCGGCGCCCAGTCCGGCGGTAAGAACAAGAAGTTTTTCGGACGCCTGGGGAAAAAACGTCTGATCGCCCTGGGTTTGGCCGGTGTCCTCCTGGTGGGGATGGGCCGTTTCCTGCTGAAGGGGAAAGGCGGATCCGCCGCGGCCGCCGAAGTGGCCTATACCACCGCCCAGGTGGCGCGCAGAGACATCACCTCCACCATCACGGGAAGCGGCTCCCTGGAGGCCGCCGACTCCTACTCCGTGACCACCCTGCTGGAGGACACCGTCCTGACCGCCGATTTTGAGGAAGGGGACCAGGTGGAGGCGGGGCAGGTGCTGTACACCATCGACTCCTCTGACGCCACCAGCTCCCTGGAGCAGTCTGAGATCTCGCTCCAACAGGCCCAGCGCAGCTATCAGCGGCAGCTGGAAAACCAAGCCGACCTGAACGTGACCGCCACAGCCTCCGGACAGGTGTACACGCTGGACGTGGAGGTGGGGGATGAGGTCAACGCGGGCCAGACCGTCGCCACGGTCCGGAACGCCGACACCATGAGTCTGGAGGTCACCTTTCCTTATGATGAGGCGGACAGCTTTTCTGTGGGCCAGTCCGCGGAGGTCACCCTGGACAGCACCTTTGAAACGCTGCCCGGCACAGTGTCCAAAATCAACGGCAACATCATGGTCCTGACCGGAAACGTGATGGTCCGCACGGTCACCATTGACGTATCCAACCCCGGCGGCCTGTCCACCAGCCAGAGCGCCAGCGCCGCCGTGGGCGGGGTGGCCAGCACCGGCAGCGGGACCTTTACATACGACACGGAAAAGACCATCACCGCAAAGGTGTCCGGAGAAGTCAGCGCCCTGCTGGTGTCCGAGGGCGACCGGGTGTCCAAGGGCCAGACGCTGGTGGTGATGACCAGCAGCACGGTCAGCGATTCGGTGCAGAGCGCCGCCGAATCCCTGCGCAACGCGGAGATCAATCTGGAAAACCGCTATGACCAGCTGGACGATTACACCATCACCGCCCCCATCAAGGGGACCATCATCGACAAGAACTATAACGCCGGGGAGATCACGGAGTCCAACCAGGTGCTGTGTACCATCTACGACCTGAGCTACCTGACCATGACCCTGAGCGTGGACGAACTGGATATTTCCAACATCCAGGTGGGGCAGACGGTGGCCATCACCGCCGACGCGGTGGAAAACAAGACCTATGAGGGCGTGGTCACCAAGGTGAGCGTGGCCGGGACCTACACCAGCGGCGTTACCACCTACCCCGTCACCATCCGGATCGATGAGACCGACGGCCTGCTGCCCGGCATGAATGTGGACGCCACCATCGTACTGGAGAGCGCCAGCGATGTGCTGACCATTCCCTCCGCCGCCCTTCAGCGGGGCAACACGGTGCTGGTCACCGCCGACTCCCCCAGCGCCGCCGGGGGAGAGGCGGATGAAAACGGCTATGTGTCCGTCCGGGTCACCACCGGCGTGGGAGACGACAGCTATCTGGAAGTTACCTCCGGCCTGGAGGAGGGGGACACCGCGGCCTACATCCAGACCGGTTCCTCCAGCAAGGGGTACATGATGATGGGCGGGATGCCCGGCGGTATGGGCGGCGGAATGCCCGGCGGAAACATGGGCGGCGCCCCCAGCGGCGGAGGCGGCGCCCCCGGCGGCAACCGCGGAGGGTTCTGACATGGATACTGAGATGCGGCCCCTTATCGAGTTTCAGCAGGTCTGCAAGTATTACCACATGGGAGACACCACGGTAGTGGCCGCCGACCATATCTCCTTTCAAATATATAAAGGAGAGTTCGTGGCGGTTGTGGGCTCCTCCGGCTCGGGAAAATCCACCTGCATGAATATCATCGGATGTCTGGACGTCCCCTCCCAGGGTACCTATCTTCTGGACGGCAAGGATGTGGGCCAGATGAACAAAAATCAACTGGCCGAGATCCGGAACGAGCTGCTGGGCTTCATCTTCCAGCAGTACAACCTGCTCCCCAAGCTGAATCTGCTGGAGAATGTGGAGGTCCCCCTGATGTATGCCGGGGTCAACAAGACCGACCGCCGGCAACGGGCGCTGGCAGCGCTGGCGCAGGTGGGACTGAAGGAAAAATGGAGGCACAGGCCCGCCCAACTGTCCGGCGGCCAGCAGCAGCGGGTGTCCATTGCCCGGGCTCTGGCCGGGCATCCCGCGGTGATCCTGGCCGACGAGCCCACCGGCGCCCTGGACTCCAAGACCGGGCGGGAGGTCCTGGCCCTGCTGCAGGAGCTCCACGCCGCCGGAAATACGGTGGTCCTCATCACCCACGACAACTCCATCGCCGTCCAGGCCCAGCGGATCATCCGCCTGGAGGACGGGCGAGTGGTCTACGACGGCCCGTCCGACGCGCCGGAGGCGGTGGTCACGCCCCGGGCGGCCGGGGCAAAAGGGGGCGCGGCCACATGAGTATTCTGGAATCTCTGGAGCTGGCCCTGAAAAACATCGTGTCCAGCAAGACCCGGACCCTGCTGACCATGCTGGGCATCATCATCGGCGTGGCCGCCGTCATCGTCATTGTAGGCCTGGGCAACGGACTGGAGGGCTATGTCACCGAGAGCTTTTCTGAAATGGGCACCAACACCCTCACCGTGTCCGTCATGTCCCGGGGCGCTACCAGGACCCTGGAGGTGGAGGACATGTACGATATTGTGGAGGAGAACAGCCAGTATCTGGACCTGTGCTCCCCCACGGCCAGCATGATGGGCTCAGTGAAGATCGGCTCGGACACCACCAGCACCTCCGTGACCGGCGTCAGCGAGGACTACCTGAGCATCAAAAACTATGACATCGCCAAAGGGCGGAATATCCAGTACAGCGACATCCTCCAGCGCGGCCGGATCTGCGTGGTGGGGGCGTACGTGGACCAGGCCTATTTCGGCGGCAATGCCATCGGCCAGACCCTGCGGGTAGGGGGCACCAGCCTGACCATCGTGGGGGTGATGGAACAGCAGAGCGAGAGTTTGGAGGAGGGCGGCACCGACGACTGCCTGTTTCTGCCCTACTCCACCGCCTCCCGGCTGTCCGGGCGGATCTCCAGCTTTGTGGTCACCGTCAAGAGCGAGGACGCTCTGGACGAGAGCAAGACCGCCCTGGAAAACGCCCTGTACAGTTTCTTTGCGAGCGACGATTTTTATACTGTGGTCAGCATGGCGGAGATGCTGGAGACCATGACCAGCATGATCGGCATTCTGGTGGGGGTGCTGGCGGGAATCGCCGCCATCTCCCTGGTGGTGGGGGGCATCGGCATCATGAACATCATGCTGGTATCCGTCACCGAGCGCACCCGGGAGATCGGCATCCGCAAGTCCCTGGGGGCGAAAGAGCGCTATATCATGCAGCAGTTCGTCATCGAGGCGGCGGCCACCAGCGCCCTGGGCGGCGTGATCGGGATCCTGCTGGGGTACGGCCTGTCCTCCGTGGCCACCATTGTGGTCACAAAGGTCATGGACGCCTCCCTGGCCGTGGCGCCCACCTTGGGGGCGGTCCTGCTGGCCTTTGGGATCTCGGTGGGCATCGGCGTGCTGTTTGGCTACCTGCCCGCGAAAAAGGCCGCGGCCCTCAACCCCATTGACGCGCTGCACTATGACTGATCTCCCGATTTTGAAGCAAAGGAGTTTTGGAAGATGAACAAAAAACGTATCGCCGCCATGCTGCTGGCGGTCTGTCTGGTCCTGCCCCTGGGCTGCGTGGGCTCCGTCTCCGCCGTGGACCAGTCCACCGCGCTGGAGACCGTGCGGGCGCTGGGCATCATGGTGGGCGACTCCGGCGGGAACATGAATCTGACTTCCCCCGTCACCCGGGCGGAGTTCGTCACCATGATGACCGCCGCCTCCGCCTATCAGGACAGCATCGGCTCCGGCTCCGGCGTCTCCCTGTTTAAAGATGTGAAAAGCACCCACTGGGCCGGCGAGTATATCAAGCTGGCGGTGGAGCAGGGCTGGATGGTGGGCTATGTGGACGGCACCTTCCGTCCGGAGCGGACCATCACCCTGGAGGAGGCGTGTACCGCCCTGCTGCGGCTGCTGGGCTATGACTCGGGCAGCCTGGCGGGCTCCTTCCCCACCGCCCAGCTGTCCAAGGCCCGGGCCGTGGGCCTGCTGGACGATGTGACCGCGTCTCAGGGGCAGGTGCTGACCCGCCAGGACTGCGTCACTCTCTTTTATAACCTGCTGGTCAGCGATACCAGCACCGGCGCGGTCTACGGAACTTCTCTGGGCTACACCATCACCAACGGAGAGGTCAGCTACGCCGCGCTGATCAACAGCGACACCAAGGGCCCCTATGTGGCCGCTTCCGCCGGAAACGTGACGCTGCCCTTCTCCACCACCGGGATCACGGTCTACCGGAACGGCGCCCTGTCCAGCCTGTCCGCCGTGGGGCAGTACGATGTCTACTATTATAACAGCAACCTGCGCACCGTCTGGGTGTACAGCGACCGGGTGACCGGGACCCTCACCGGCCTGTCCCCCAGCAAGGCGGCGCCCACCGCCGCCACCGTGGCGGGCGTCTCCTACGACATCGGCACCTCTGACGCCTCCTACAAGCTGTCCAGCCAGGGAGAGTTTTCCGAGGGCAGCATGGTCACGCTTCTGCTGGGGATGAACGGCGACGTGGTGGACGTGGTGTCCGCCCAGACCAGCGAGACCGTCTATTACGGCGTTGTGGTATCCAGCTCCAAGTCGGCCTCCTCCTCCGCCACCACCTCCTCCGAGACGGCCAGCGTTCAGGCCTCCCTGCAGGTGGCCTGCACCGACGGCGTGGTCCGTACCTTCTATTACAGCGGCGGCGCCCTGTCGGCGGGCCGGCTGGTGTCTGTCTCCTCCTCCCAGTCCGGTACCACGGTCAAGAGCCTGGCGGGCAAGAGCCTGGCGGGCACCGTCAACGCCGCAGGAACGAAATTCGCGGGCTATACCTTGGCCGAAGGCGTGGAGATCCTGGATACGGACAGCAGCGGAGGATATGCCCGGGTCTATCCCTCCCGGCTGGCGGGGGCCACCCTGAATTCGGGCAGCGTGCGGTACTATACCCTGAACTCCGCGGGCCAGATCGACCGCCTGGTGCTGAGCGAGGCCACGGGAGACACCTGTACCTATGTCTACTTCACGGAGGTGGAAAAGAACACCGGGGACTCCCCGTCCGGCAGCTACCAATATATCCGCAGCGGCCAGAACTACACCCTCGCCACCAGCGGCAAAGTCTACGCCGTGGACGCCGGAGGAGCGGCGCTGACCTACGAGGACGGGGAACTGAAAACCATCCGCCAGCTCGCCTCCGTCTCCCTGGACAGCCTCACCGGCCTGACCGCCCTGTCCGGGAACCGGCAGTATCAGTTGGATGAAAACGTGCAGGTCCTGCTGAAAGAGTCCTCCGAGGAGGAATATTACGCCACCACGCTGTCCCAGATCAACGCCTCCGATTACCGGCTGACGGGGTGGTACGACTCCTTCGATTACCCTGCCGGCGGGCGCGTCCGCATCCTCGTGGCCGCGGAAAAGCAGAGCGCGGAATGAGCCGGCGCTTTGTTGCGGGCTTTGTTACACCTTTGTTACATTTCGGCGGAGCCAATTGACTTTCAAAAATCCGTTTGGTATGATAACCAAGAAGTTAGGGGTGTGATCGGAATGCCCCTGGCTATCGCCGGAGAGAAGAAAGGTGCAGCAGGTTTCCTGAGGCATTGATCCAAACTCCGAACAAATTTTTAAGGAGGAATTCCGAATGAGAAACCTGAAGCGGGCTCTCAGTCTGGCTGTTGCCTCCGTCATGCTGCTCGGCATGATGGTCGTCGGCACCGGCGCGAGCTACAAGGACGTGACTTCCGCCAACAATCAGGAAGCCATCGAGGTTCTCCAGGCCGTCGGCATCATGTCCGGCGACGACCAGGGCAACTTCAATCCTGACCAGAACGTTACCCGTAACGAGATGGCCGTGGTTATGTCCAACCTGATGGACTACCGTGTTGCCAGCTACAAGGGCACCTCTCCCTTCACCGATGTGCCTGAGTGGGCCGAGCCCTACGTGGCTGCCTGCTGGACCAACGGCATCACCGCTGGTTACAGCGCCACCATCTATGGCGGCAGCGACACCGTCACCACCGCCCAGGCCGCTCTGATGCTGATGAAGGCTCTGGGTTACTTCCAGTATCAGTCCGACTTCGAGGATGACTGGCAGCTGGCCGTCGTGAAGCAGGGCAACAAGATCGACCTGTTTGACGATGTCGACGCCGGCGTCCGCGAGCCCATGACTCGTAACGAGCTGGCTCAGCTGGTTCTGAACACCCTGGAGTCCGGCACTGTCGAGGCCGACAGCGACGTCACCAAGGTTGAGGCCGGCGACGTGAAGGTCGAGACCGGTTCCGTCAAGTACAACTACCTGACCAGCAGCAAGTCCTATGCCACTGCCATCAGCAGTGCTAAGACCGGCACTGGCTCCGCCACCAGCAACACCAGCGGCTCCATCATCGAGCTGGGCGAGAAGCTGTACCAGGGCGACCTGAAGAAGGACGACACCGCTTACAGCGGCTTCAACGCTCCCGCCAACAAGTGGACCTACAAGGCCGTTGAGGTTGGTACCTATGCCGAAGAGGCTGACTACGTCTTCGTGGGCACCACCAAGAGCAAGACCGTGTACTCCGCCGTTGGCAAGGACGCTGCCAAGAACTATGATTGGGCCGTCTATCTGGATGGCGATCGCGCTGTGAAGGCCGTCGAGAAGACAGACGACAATGGCAACAAGTACACTGAGTACGAGACCGACACCTCTCTGGTGTTCACCCAGGCCGCTGTCGTGGCGAACGACTCCGCCGACCTGAAGGGCACCGGCCGCGGCACCACCACCTATGTCTATGTTGATGACGACACCAAGGACATCGTTGTCTGCATTGTCAGCACCTACGGCGCTGAGATCACCAAGGTCGAGGACGGCACCATCTACATCGATGATGACGATCTGGACTTCGACATCGAGGGCTACGAGGAAGAGCAGACTATTATCTACACCAAGTCCTATGACGGTTCCGACTGGACCATCGAGGAGGTTCTGGGTGTGGCCGAGTACGTCGAGGGCAATGTTGACCAGGTCAAGGACGTTGACACTGTCATCATCGACGGCACCACCTACAAGTACAACACCACCGTCGCTGCTGGCGACAAGATTGGCATCGACTCCTATGACCAGACCGTGGGCTTCTATCTGGATAAGCAGGGCCACATCGTTGTTATCGACGACGCTGTTGAGTCCGGCGACTATGCCTACGTGATCTCCATGGGCCAGGAGACCGACAAGTACGGCTCCTCCGACATCACCATCTATGCCAAGCTGGCTCTGGCCGACGGCACCGTGGTGAAGGTTGAGGTCGACGACGATGACTATGCCCAGGAGGGCGGCAAGGACAGCCTGAAGGCTACTGCCGATAAGTTCAATGTCAGCTACGGCACTACCACCCGTCCCGGCTCCATCGTCACCTATGACGTGGACGACGGCGTGTACTCCCTGACCTGGAAGGCTGATGCCGAGGCTGGCAAGCTGGTCATCGACAACGGCACCACCGCCATCAAGTTCAAGAACAGTGTTGCTTACGGCGACGCCAACACCACCTACCTGTACTGCGACGACTATGATGACGACGAGTACACCGCTTATGTCGGCTACAAGTCCGTGCCCGACATCGAGGGCGACAACGCCAACGTGGCCATCTACACCAAGAACGGCGTTGCCAAGTTCGTCTTTGTCATGAACGCTGACACCAAGGCCTCCGCTGAGGACATCGTCTTCGTGATCGGCCGTACCTCCGAGAAGCCCATCAAGAGCGCTGCCGGTACCTACTATGAGTACAAGGCCGTCGTCAAGGGCGAGACCACTGTGATCCGCGTCAAGCAGGGCTCCTCCGCTGAGACCGAGTATTGGAATGCCATGTCCGGCAAGTCCGACAAGTCCGTCCTGGTCTTTGCTGGTCTGACTGAGAACAGCAAGGGCCTGGTCACCGATCTGGAGGCTTGGGACTATAACGATGAGGATCTGAAGTACAATACCTACACCGGCACCAAGCGCCTGTCCTCCGCCGGCCTGGTTGGCTTCGGTTATATCAGCAGCAGCAACGACTACAATGTCTGGCTGGGCGCTGATGATGACGCCATCGTCTCCTACTATGAGGCTACCGGCAACACCCTGGGTGCCACCGGCAGCATCAACTCCCTGAAGACCGACACCGATGATATTGCTCACGTCATCACCGATGAGGGCACCATCATCGCCATCCTGGTTGAGGATATCTAATCTCTCACCAGTGTGAGCGGGTTTCCCGTGAACTAAAAAACAGGTCCCCGGACATACGTCCGGGGACCTGTTTTCTTGTCTTGAGACCTTAACGGAAGGCGATGTAGTGGTAACTCCAGTCCTGGGCCTGAAATCCCGCGTCGGCGGCAATGGTGAACCCAGTGTCGCTGAATGTCAGGGCGTCGGTCCTGACCTCCCGGCTGCTGAACTGGGTCTCCAGCATCTGGGCGGACTGGTCGCCGATCATAAAGATGTAGTCGTAGGACCCGGCCCCCAGGTAGGTGCAGAAAATGATCACCAACGAGGGCCGGAACCCCGTGGTGACGGAGACCGCGGCGCTGCCGGCCCCCACATACGTTCCCGTGGCGAGATACATGTTGTCCAGCCCGAATTTTTTTGCCAGCGCCTCATCGATTTTGGCGTTGTCCGCGTTGAATTCCGTCCGCAGTACCTGGTCGCTGGCCGCCCATTGGTTCAGCGCGTAGTTTGCCGTCTGTCCGTTTGCCATGTTGTTTTCCTCCTTTGAAATCTTTGCGTTTTCCTCCGCCGATCCGCCTTGATCCTATTCCATATAGGGCCCGGGGCCTTCACCGGGCCGAACTTTGTTCTTCCTCTGTAAATGGCGGAAAAAGGCCGGATGTGGGACGCTTCCGTACACCTTTGCCAAGAAACATCCATGTCGGGAAATACATAATGTAATATGACTCCCAAAAATTTCAATCAGGCATGAAAAAGCCCGGCCCGTTCGAGGAGAGAGCTTCTCGAACGGGCCGGGCGGCGTTGTGTCAAAGGGCAATTATTGGTGCTTTTTGGCCTCCAGATAATCGTTCAGTTCGGAGTTGAGGATGTCGGTGATGAACATGTGGCCGGGGGCGTGGGTGATGACGATGGGGGGCTTGGCGTTCTCGACGGCGGCCTGGGGGGTCACGCCGCAGGGCCAGAACACGGGGATCTCCCCCTCGTAGATGTCCACGGCGTCGCCGTAGTCGGGCTTCATCACGTCGGCCACCCCCACCCCGGCGGGGTCGCCCATGTGGACGGGAGCCCCGTGGACGTTGGGCATTTTCACCGTGATGTCATAGGCCTTTTGGGCGTTCTCCGGGGTCATGGGCCGCATGGAGCACACCATAGGGCCTTCGAAGGGTCCGGCCTTCACCGTCTGGATGTTGGTCTTGAACATGGGAACGTTGCGGCCCTGGGCGATATGGCGCACCTCGATGCCCGCGGCCATCAGGGCCTCCTCAAAGGAGAAGGAACAGCCGATGAGGAAGCCCACATAGCCCTCCTTCCAGTAGTCGGAGGCGTCGGTCAGCTCCTTGGTGAAGACGCCGTTTTCATAGACCCGGTAGCGGGGAATGTCGGTGACGATGTTGCCGCCCTCGCCCATGTCGTGGGTCTCGGGGGTGCCCTTGATGATCTCCAGAATGGGGCAGGGGAAGGGATTGCGCTTGGCGTACTCCTCAAAATCGGCGGCGTACTCCGGGGGCAGGATGACCAGGTTGGCCTGGGCGTAGCCCCGGCACATGCCGGCGGTGGGGAAGTCGATGACCCCCTCCCGGATCAGCTGGCGCACCTGGGACGGTTTCATGTTGATGTAAGGGGTAATGTCAAAAGCCATATGAACGCTCCTTTCCAATCAGCGGTCCACCGACTTCCGCAGCAGCCGCAGAGCCGCCCGCTGGGTGAGCAGCGCGTCCTGGGCGTGGGCGATGGACACCTTTTCAAACCGGACCTTGTCCCCGGCCTTCAGCTGGCCAATGAGCCGGAAATCGGCGGTGATGACGTTGGCGATCTTGGTGTACCCGCCGGTGGTCTGGCGGTCAGCCAGCATGATGATGGGCTTGCCCGCCGAGGGCACCTGGATGGCGCCGAAGGCGATGCCGTCGGAGATGATGTCGCCGCTCTCCTTGTGCTCGATCACGGCCCCCTCCAGACGGCAGCCCATGCGGTCAAATTCAGGGGTGACGGTGTAGGTCTCGCTGAGGAAGGTTTTGACGCCCGCGTCGGTGAAGGCGTCGTCCTGGGGGCCCATCACCACCCGCACGGTGTAGACCTCCCGGGGGACAAACTCGGGGTAGAGGTTCCGGTCCTTCATGTTTTTCAGCTGGGTCCTGGGGGCACGGAAGCCGATCACGTCGTCCTTGGCCAGCTTGCGGCCCTCCAGACCGCCGATCTTGGCCTTCATGTAGGTGGAGCGGCTGCCCATGACCACCGGGATGTCCAGCCCCCCGGCAAAGGCGATGAAGGCGCGGCAGCCGGTCTTGGGCCCGGTGAAGCGCAGGACCTGGCCGGCCTCCACGCTGACGGCGCAGTAGTTGGGGATGGGCTTGCCGTCCAGAGTTGGGCCCAGGTCGCCGCCGGTGATGGCGATGCAGTTGGCGGCGTCAAAGCGCAGCTGGGGGCCCAGCATGGTGCACTCCAGCACCGCCTCCCCCTCGTCGTTGCCCACCAGGATGTTGGCGATGGAGGTGGCCCGGGGGTCCATCACCCCGGAGACGGAGACGCCGAACTGCTGATAACCCACCCGGCCCATGTCCTGCACTGTGGTCAGCAGGCCGGGATTCAATACGGTGATGCTCATTTTCCGCCCTCCTCTCTGGGATAGGTACGGCACACATAGGTCCCCGCCTCGCACTGGGCGGCGATCTGGTCATACTCCGCCTGGTCCACGGCGCGGAACTTGATATACTGTCCGGCCTGGGGCAGGATGGGGGTTTCACGGTTGGGGTCGTACATCTTCACCGGGGTCCGTCCGATGAGCTGCCAGCCGCCCGGAGAGTCGATGGGGTATACGCCGGTCTGGCTGCCCGCGATGCCCACGGAGCCGCCGGGGATCTTCACCCGGGGAGTTTTCAGACGGGGCGTGGCGATCTCATCACTCATGCCCCCCAGATAGGTGAAGCCGGGGGTGAAGCCCAGCATGTAAATGAGGTACTCGGTGGAGGTGTGGATGCGGATGACTTCCTCCGGGGTCTTGCCGTTATGCTGGGCCACGAAGTCCAGGTCGGGCCCCATCTCCCCGCCGTACAGCACGGGGACCTCCAGCACCTCGCTGGGGGGGATCTCAATGTGGTCCAGCTGGCCCAGCAGGCCCTGGAGCCGCTTGACCAGGGGGGCATACTGGATGACTCCGGGATCGTAGTGGACCATCAGGGAGCGGTAGGTGGGGACTGTTTCCACAATACCGGGGAGCTTGCTGTCGGAAAGGGCGATGTTGAAGGCCCTGATCTTGGCGTTGATCTCCTCGCTGATCCCGTTGCCAAACTCCACCGACAGGGAGGTGTCCCCGGTGAGCAGGAATTTTACGTCAGCCATAAAAGGCTCCTTTCTGCGAAGGCCGGCGGGCCCGCCAGGAGACGGGCCCACGCGGCTGAATGGATAAGGAAGGATTTAGCCGAACAGCTTCAGAATACCGGGCACCGCCTTGACGCCGGAATACAGGGAGACCGCCACCACGATGCAGCCCAGGACCGTCAGCCAGATGGGGTGCTTGTAGTCGCCCACGATCTTTTTGTTGCGGGAGGCCAGCAGCATGACGCCCAGGGAGACGGGGAGGATCAGGCCGTTGAAGGCGCCGGCGATGATCAGCAGCTGGGCGGCGTTGCCCACGATGACCATCATCAGGGTGGAGAAGGCGATGAAGCCCACCACGAACTGCCGCTCATACTTGCCGATGAAGGGGTGGAGGGTCTTCAGGAAGGAGACGGAGGTGAAGGCCGCGCCCACCACGGAGGAGACGCCGGCGGAGAACAGGCACAGGCCGAACAGGCGGTAGCCCAGGTTGCCGGCGGCCAGACGGAAGGCCTCGGCGGCCGGATTGCTGGCGGCGATGATGGCGTCGGCGTTGGCGGCGTTCCAGGTGGAGCCGATGGTGCAGGTGCCCAACACGGCCAGGAACAGCAGAATACGGACGGTGCCGGAGGTGCACACGCCCTGGAGGACGCTCTTGCGGATGTGGCCCACATTTTCAGGCCCGGAAATGCCGGCGTCCAGCAGCCGGTGCGCGCCGGAGAAGGCGATATAGCCGCCGCAGGAGCCGCCCAGCAGAGTGGTCAGCGCCACGAACATGGAGGGGATCTCGTTGAGCTTGGTCAAGCTGGAGGCCACCTCGCCCAGAGGAGGCTGGGAGACCACAGCCACCACCAGCACGGTGACCAGGATCACGCCGGCCAGAACGGTGGCCACCTTATCCATAATGGTCTTGGCGTTTTTATTGACGAAGATGATGATGCCCAGGCAGCCGGCGATGACGGCGCCTACTTTTTCATTCAGGCCCAGCATGGCGTTAAAGCCCAGGGCCACGCCGCCCACGTTGCCGACGTTGAAGGCCAGGCCGCCGATGGCCACCAAAACAGCCAGGACCACGCCAAGGCCGGGAATGATCTTGTTGGCCACGTCCTGAGCGCGCATCCCGGACACGCCCACGATAGACCAGATATTGGATTGGGCGGTAATATCCATCAGGATCGCCAGTACGATAATCATGATCAGGGGCGCGCCGTACTGGGCGGTAAACTTGGAGGTCTGGGTCAAGAAGCCGGGGCCGATGGCGGAAGTCGCCATCAGAAAGGCCGCGCCAAACAGAACGGAGCGGCTGGGCTTTGTTCCGGTGCCAGGTTGATTACTCATAATGTACCTCCCATATTTTGTCCGTTTTCCTTTTACACGATCTCCGCGATGGGCGCGATGGTCACGCCCTCAGACTCCAGCTTCGCCCGGATGTTTTTGACGAACTCCACCGCCGAGGGGTTGTCGCCGTGGACACAGATGGAGTGGGCGTCGATGGAGACTTCCTCGCCGGTGATGGCGGTCACCTTGCCCTCGGTGACCATGCGGATGGTCCGGGCGATGGCCTCGTCCTTGTCGTGGATGACGGCGCCGGGCTTGCTCCGGGGGACCAGGGAGCCGTCGGCCTGGTAGGCCCGGTCAGCAAAGACCTCGCTGGCCACCCGCAGGCCCAGCTGCTTTCCGGCCTCCAGCATCTTGCTGCCCGCAAGGCCCATGAGGATGATGTCTTTGTCCACCTCGGCGATGGCCTCGGCGATGGCCATGGCCAGGTCCATGTCCTTGGCGGCCATGTTGTACATGGCGCCGTGGGGCTTGCAGTGCTGGACCTTTACGCCGTTGGAGGCGGCAAAGGCCATCATGGCGCCCAGCTGGTACTTCACATAGGCTTTGACCTCCTTGGGAGAGCAGACCATGTTCCGCCGGCCGAAGCCGATCAGGTCCGGATAGCCCGGGTGGGCGCCCACGGCCACCCCCGCGGCCTTGGCCGCGGCAATGGTCTTATCCATCACCAGGGGATCGCCGGCATGGTAGCCGCAGGCCACGTTGGCCGAGGAGATGTGGGCGATGACCGCTTCGTCCATACCGATGGTATAGGCGCCGAAGCTCTCGCCCAGGTCGCTGTTCAGATCTACTTTGTACATAGAAACTCCCTCCTCAAAAAGAATCTCACCTAATGATATAAGCAATCCCCGTGCCAATATTCCGGGACCGCGATTTTTATCAATTTAGTTGGCTGAAACCCCGGCGCCCGGGAATTTTCAAAACTTTTTTGGAAAGACCGCCGGGGCGAAAACGCCCAGGTGTGCGTTTTTGCACACCTGGGCGTTCAAATCTGCACACGCCTCACTCCGGCGTGTTCTCCCCCTCCAGCCTCCGTTTCAAAGTGAAGCGGGTACAGCCCAGCATCTGGGCCGCCCGGGACAGATTGCCTCCGGCCAGCTCCATGGCGCGGTCGATGTACGTCCGCTCAAAGGCGTCCACTTCATTTTTCAGGTCGATGGGGCCTCCGGCCAGGTCGCGCATGGGGAAGGCGGGACCGGCGGGCTGGGGCGCGGCGCCGCTCTGGGGGATCAGGCCGGCGTTCTCCCCGGTGAGCAGCTCCCCCCGGGCGAACAGGACGCTGCGCTCCATCACGTTGCGCAGCTCCCGCACATTCCCCTTCCAGTAGTGGTTCTGCAGGGTCTCCATAAACCCGGGATCGATGCCCCGGAGGGACTTGCCGAACTTCCGGTTGAAATGCTCCAGGTAAAACTGGCACAAGACGGGGATGTCCTCCCGCCGCTCCCGCAGGGGCGGGATGTGGATCTGCATCACGTTCAGCCGGTAATACAGGTCCTCCCGGAAGGCGCCCTTCCGGACCTCAGCCTCCAGGTCCCGGTTGGTGGCGGCGGCCACCCGGACATTGACCTCGATGTCCCGCAGGCCTCCCACCCGTTTGAAGCAGCGGTCCTCCAGAAAGGTCAGCAGCTTGGCCTGCATGAACAGGGGCATCTCCCCGATCTCATCCAGAAAGACGGTGCCGCCGTTGGCCAGCTCCATCAGGCCCTTTTTGGCCTTGTTGGCCCCGGTGAAGGCTCCCTTCTCATAGCCGAACAGCTCCGACTCCAGCAGGTTGGCGGGGATGGCCCCGCAGTTGATCTTGACCATGGGCTTGTCCCGGCGGGAGCTGCTGTTGTGGATGCTGTTGACCACCACCTCCTTGCCGGTGCCCGTCTCCCCGCAGATCAGCAGGTCCACGTTGTCATTTTCCGCCAGCACCTGAATGTCCTCCCGGATCTTGGTGATGGCCTGGCTGCACCCCAGCATTTTGTGGGGCCGCAGCTTCATCAGCTCCAGACTGCGCCGGCGGGTCAGCTGCTCCATCCCCCGGCTGATGATCAGGTCCACTTCCTCCAGGTCGAAGGGTTTCTGCACATAGTCGCTGGCCCCCTGCTTCATGGCCTCCACCGCCTGGGAGACGGAGCCGTAGGCGGTCATCAGGACCACCATCATGTCCTCGTCCACCCGCTTGAAATCCCCCACGTGCTCCACGCCCAGCTCGCTCCCCAGCCGGTTGTCCAGCAGCACCGCGTCGGGGGAAAACTGTTCCGCCAGGGCCAGCCCCTCCTGGATATTCATGGCGCTCCGGGTTTGGTAGCCCAGGTCCGCCAGGCCGCTCTCCAGGGTCATCCGGATCAGCGGCTCGTCATCTACGATCAGTACCTTATACTTCATGGCTGATACCTCCTGTTCCGTGGAAGGTCAGAATGGCGCGGGTCCCCAGGCCGGGGGCGGTCTCAAAGCGCAGGTGTCCGCCGTTCTGCTCCGCCAGCCGGCGGGCGATGGGCAGGCCCAGCCCGCCGTCCTCGCCCCCCAGGGCCCGGTCCAGCTTGGCCTGGTCCATCCCCGGCCCGTTGTCCTCCACCACCACGGTCACCCCTTCCGCGCCGCAGCAGCCGTGGAGGATGACCCTGCCCCCGTTGGGCAGGGCCTTGATGCTGTTGTTGATCAGATTGATGAGGATCTGCCGCAGCTCCTGTTCGTCCGCCAGCACCCACAGGTCCTCCTCCATCTCAATGGAAAAGACGACCCCCTTGTTTTCCGCCACCTTGTCATAGAGCATCCCCAGCTCCTCGCTGAGGGAGTTGAGGGCCACGGTGGTCCGTTCCCGTTCCCGCTTGCGGGAGACGTTGAGCAGGTTCTCCACCAGCAGGTTGACCCGGTCCACCTCCCGCATCATCTCCCGGCACAGCATCTGGTCCCGCTGGTCGGTGAGCTTGCGCCCCACCACCTGGAGCCCCGCCCGGATGCCCGCCAGGGGGTTGCGGGCCTCATGGGCGATGTCCGCCGCCAGCTGGCCGGTGTAGGCCAGCTTTTCGTCCCGGCTGAGCTTCTCCTCCATGTGGCGCTGATAGGTCACGTCGTCGATGGTGTACAGGGTGCCCCAGTCGCCGCCGTCGGGGTGGCGCAGCTTCCAGGCGCCCAGCTCGTAGTTGTGCCACTTGCCGTCCGGCCCCCGCAGCTTGGCAGGGGCGGGGAGCACCTCGTCCTTGCGGGCCATCTCGTTCAAAATGGTCCGCAGGGTCCGTCCCTGCTCGTCCACCTCGCCGGTCTGGCCCAGCATGGCCTCCGCCCGGGTGTTGCGGAAGATGACCTCCCGCCGTCCGTTCCAGACCACCACGCCGATGGGCAGGTTTTCCACGATGCTCTCGTTCAGGGTCTTGACCCAAGACAGTTCGTCGGTGTAGGCCCGCAGCCGCTCCATCATGGACTGGAAGGCGGCGGCCAGCTCCCCCACCTCGTCCCGGCGACGGGTGTATTCCAGGTCCAGGTCCTCCGAGTGCTCCGGCACCCGGCTGATCCGGGTGCACAGCTGGCTCAGCTCTGAAATGGGGCTGGAGATGTGGTAGGCGATGAGCACGCTGAACTGCACAATGACCAGCAGCATGGCCACCGCGCCCAGAATGACGTAGTGCTGTTCGTCAATGAAGGCGTTGTTCAGGGCCTGCCGGTCCATGGAGCAGACGATCCGCCAGCCCAGGCGGTTGTCGCTGTTGTCCTGAAGGACCAGCTCGTTCTCCGACACCGGGCGGCGGCTGAACAGCAGCGTCCCGTCCCGGTCGTAGAGGAACAGGTCCTGGCCCTGATAGGTTTTTTCATACTTTTCCAGCAGGTCCGCCGGGGATTTCCAGTAGCCCCCGGCGTCAATGTCTGAGTTGATGTAGGCCACCAGTGCCTGGGCGTTGACGCTTTCGCTCTCCAGCTTGATCTTGTATTCCATCTGGTAGAACACCACGAACAACCCGGCGATGGCCACCAGGGTGATGGCGACGAAGGGGATCAGGATCTTGTTTTCGATGGTGAACAGGTTCCGACGCTTCATGTCCGCTGCCCTCCCCTCCGCCGGTCCGCGGCGGAAACCAGGAACATGGCCGCCGTGGAGAGGAGCACGCCGAACATGGCGGGATGGGCCGTCAGCATGTTCCGGTAATAGAGGGGGTAGAACACCGCGATGGACAGTCCCCCCACCGCCAGACAGGCCCAGACGCCCCGCCGGGTGATCTTTTTGCTGATCAAAGTGCCGTACAGCGGCGGAAACAGCAGGATCCCCACCACGCCCCAGATGTCGCCGCCGTAGGACAGGCTGAACAGGGGCGGGTCCAGGGTCAGGATCATGGACAGGGTCCCGCACAGCAGAATGGACATCCGGCCCAGAAATACCACCTGCTTCTCCGGCAGGGGCTTGAGACTCAGGGCGTTGACCACGTCGTAGGAGAAGGAGGAGGCGATGAGCAGCAGCTGGGAGTTGGCCGTGGAGATGCAGGCGCCGATGACGGAAAAGAGGAAAAAGCCGCTCCAGTGGGAGTACAGCTCGTTGTTGATCAGGCGGACAAAAATTCCGTCCGTGGTCTCCGGGGTGGAGAGCACCGGCACCAGCACCCGCATCCCAAGGCCGATGAGCACCAGCATCAGCATGATGCCGGTGAGCAGGACCAGGGAGCAGAGTACCGTGTTCTGGGCGGTGCGGTCGTCCTTTGCGCCCAGAAGGCGCACCACGTACTGGGGATTGGCGGCCAGACCCAGGCCCCAGCCGCAGAACATGGACAGGCTGACCAGGGGGGTGTACCGGTCGTTGAAAATGGCGAACAGGCCGCCGGGCTGGGTGGGCTGGCTCATGCCGCTGTGGGCGTAGCCGGAGACCTGCCCTGCCTGGGTGAACAGGGCGCCCAGCCCGCCCACTCTGGATACGATGGTGACACAGATCACGGCCAGCCCCACGATGAGGAGGATCAGGTTGAACACGTCGGTCCGCACCACCGAGCGGTACCCGCCCAGGGTGGTGTACAGGATGAACAGGTAGACCATGCCCACCGCCAGGGGATACGGGATGTCAAAGACCGCCGAGGCTACGGTCCCGAAGCCCTTGTATTGGGAGACCAGATACAGGATGTACACCAGCATGAAAATGAGTCCGTAGACGCACTGAAGGCCCCGGGAGCCGTAGTGGCTCCGGAAGAATTCCGGGACCGTGATGACATTGTTCTGGTGGAGCCGCCTGGCCACCAGCGCCAGCAGAAAAGCGCCGAAAAACCAGGGGGCCACTGAGTAGATCAGAACCGAGACGCCGTCCTCGTAGATGCTGCCGGTCAGACTGAGAATGGTGATGGCCGACACCCAGGTCCCTGTGAAGGTGCACACGCACAGGGGCAGGCTGACAGAGCGGTCACAGATGAAATAGTCCCGCATGGAGTGGCCGCCGCGCAGGCTGTTTTTCCCAATGACCATCAGGACCAGGGAGTAGATGCAGAAATAGATCAGGTAAAGGGCTGTCTTGCTCATGGTGGTTCAACCTCACTTTGTCTGTTTCAGCGAAATACGTCCGTCCGGCGGCGCCTTTGCCGTCCATCCTGATTATAGAGGAAAAGCGCCCTCCAAGTCAATTGAAGGACGGGAGCATCAAGATCGCCGCGCCGGACGCAGCTTACGCAAAAGACAGGAAACTTTTCCTCTCCTGACAAAAAAAGAGCTGTTTTGCCAGAAAAAACGGGGGAACGGTAACATTTCTTGAATAAAAATGAAGAATATTTGGGTTGAAATACTAGCCCGCTTGCTATATAATAGTTGCACTAAAATGGGGCGCTATGAGCCCCAGTACTACTGGAGGAACTCACTGTGAGCGGAAAAAAATCCAAGTTCCGGCCGGGCGAACAGCCGGCGGCACAGTCTGTGCCGGCCTCCCAGCGCCCCGCCGCGGAACCGATCACAAAAAAAGATCAAATTTGGATCGCGGCCTACGCCGTCCTTCTGTTTTTGGCCATGACGGTCCAGACCGAGGCCATGGCGCTGGCTTTGACGGCCCTGGCGCTGGTATTGGCCCTCGGCAAGGGTCCCATGCGGCGGTTCAGAGGCCGCTTCTGTATCCCGGTGATCGGCCTGCTGGCCTTTGCCCTGATGAACGGCCTGGCGGCGGTCTACTCGGACTTTGGCGACTACGCCGTCATCGAATACGAAAAGTTTATCACGGCCTTTGCCATGACAGTGATCCTGCTGGCCCGGTTTGACAAAAAGCATGTCCGGGGACTCCTGTGGGGGTTTTGCGCTGTCGCGGCGGTCATCTCCCTGCTGTGCATCGATCTGAGCAGCTTTCAGAAGCTGTTCAAGCTGTTCGGCGCGCTGATGTATGGCTTCGGCATCGATTATTTCAGCCTTCTGGAGTTCAGCCAAAATATTCGTGTCAACGGAATTTATAACGACGCCAATATTACCGGCGCCCTCCTGGGAACGGCCATCCTGCTGAGTCTCCATCTGGTCCGCACGGAGCGGGACAACAAGCGCAGGGCGCTGGCGTCTCTGCTGATGGGCGTTTCTGCCGTGGGCTTTCTGATCGCCATGAGCCGCGGCGCGATCTTGTGCTTTGGGTTGGCGGCGCTGGTCTACCTGGCCGCTGTGGGACCCAAGGAGCGGCTTCCCCTGTTTGCCCTGATGCTGTCTTTGGGCGTGGCTCTGGCTATTACCGGTTCGGTGGCCATGATAAGTATGGCAGAGGGGTCCCTGCTGCCTGACCTTATGGCGTTTCTCTGCGGAGGACTGACCTTCCTTTTGGATTGGGGCGCGGGCCAGCGGGTCGCGCACAAGCTGTCCGGCCACGGCAAGGCGGTGGCGGCGGCCTGCGGCGTGTTGGTCCTGGCGGTCTGCGGACTGGGCTTTGGGGCGATGCAGATGACCGAGCCCTATGTCTTTTCGGATGATTCCTACCTCTACCGCTCCCTGTCCCTGGATGCGGGGGCGTATACGGTCTCAGGAGACTGGGACGGAGAGGACACCACCAATGTGGTGATCTACAGCCGGAGCGACGAGGAAGCCCTGATGAACCGGGAAACTACCCTCTACCGCGGCCTGCTGAAGGATGCCAGCTTTGAGGTGCCGGAGGGTGCGGTCAGCGTATTTTTTAGATTTACCGGAAGCTCGGGCGATGTGCTGCGCTCGGTTTCCTTGTCCAATGGGGCCACGATCCCTCTGGCTTACAAGTGGATACCGGAGATGATCGCGTACCGGCTGCAGGAAGGGATGTTCCATGGACACAGCTACCTGCTGCGGGTCCAATTTATGAAGGACGCCTGGACGCTCTTTGCCCAGAGTCCCCTGCTGGGCCATGGCTTGGGCTCTACAGAGGGACTGTACACCTCTGTCCAGCCGTTCTTCTATGAGTCCCTCTATGTCCACAACCATATCCTGCAGGTCATGTCCGACATGGGCCTGTTGGGGCTGCTGTCCTTCCTGGCGTTGATGGTGGGAGGGCTTTGGCTGATCCTGCGCCAGCTTCGGGAGGAACAGCGGAGCCTGGCCGCGATGCTCCTGGCTGGCTGGGTCATGATCAATACCCACAGTCTGATAGAGATCAATTTCTCCGTCTGGGCATTTCAATGCTTCGCCTATCCGCTCCTGCTCCTGCCTGTGGTGCTTTATGGGAAGCCCCTGGCGGAGAAAACGGTCAAGCTGTGTGGATGGGTGACCGCCGGGTTCATTTGGGGCTACCTGGCGGTGTTCGGCGGGCTTCTGGCCGGCCACACCATGATCCAGCAGGCGGCGGATGATTTTGAGCCTGGCAGCGTCAATGAGCTGATGCACACCATGGAGAATTATGCCAATTGGGATGTCTTTGACCATGAACAGTATCAGCTCAACTATGTGGCCAACGCTATCTTGCTGGATGACAGCAGCTACCATGCCAACATGGAGAAGTATGTGAAGACGTTGAGATCCTCCGGGACCTATACCGCCTGTTCCGGTCTGGCCACGTATTACTATCTGCCGCTGGGCCAGTATGAGGAACTGTTTGCCTGCTCCCGGGAGGGGATCGCCCAGGAGGCGTCGGCCAGCGATGCCTGGAACCAGCAGCTGGAGTTCTACCGTGACGAGGTACTGCCTGTTGCCGGCGGGGAGCATATGGATGAGTTTGTGGATGGCGTGCTCGCGCTGAGAGACTATCTGAACGCGTACAGTCAGGGACGGCTGGAGGAGATCCAGCTGTCGGAGGGAAACCAGGCCTTCCTGGATGCGGTGGAATCCATCGAGGAAAATGGCGTCACCGGAGAGGACGCGTATCTGCTGCTGATCTCCCTGGACGCTGAGACGTGAGAGAGCACCCCTCCTTGAGCTGATACGCCCCCGGCAATTTTGCCGCGCCATGATCTGGGAAACTGGCGAAATTGCCGGGGCTGCTTTTTCGAAAGCACATTTCGATCCGATAATTCTGATGATCTAGGACCAGGTGCATTGTTCTGTGTAGCATGTAGAAAGGAAGACCACATAATGAAAAGAATCCCGTTTTCCCCGCCGGACATCACCGAGGAGGAGATCCAGGAGGTAGCGGAGGCCCTGCGCTCCGGCTGGATCACCACCGGTCCCCGGACCAAGGAATTTGAGAAGCGGATCGCCGCCTTCTGCGGCACGGACCGGGCGGTGTGCCTGAACTCCGCCACCGCCTGTCTGGAGCTGACGCTGCGGCTGTTCGGCGTCGGGCCGGGGGACGAGGTCATCACCTCCGCCTATACCTACACCGCTTCCGCCAGCTGCGCCCTCCACACCGGGGCGAAGGTGGTGCTGGTGGACACGGCCAGGGACTCCTGGGAGATGGACTACGACCAGTTGGCCGCCGCCATCACCCCCCGGACAAAGGCGATTATACCGGTGGATTTGGGTGGTATATTGTGCGATTATGACCGCATTGATCAGATCGTGGAGGAAAAGAGGTCCCTGTTTGCCCCCGAAAGCGACCTGCAGAAGCAGCTGGGCCGGGTGCTGGTGCTGGCGGACGGCGCCCACAGCTTCGGCGCGGTGCGGCAGGGGAGACGCTCCGGCGCCTTCGCCGACTTCACCTCCTTCTCCTTCCACGCGGTGAAGAACCTGACCACCGCCGAGGGCGGCGCGGTCACCTGGCGGCCGGACCTGGGGCTGGACGATGAGGCCATCTACAAGCAGTACATGCTGATGAGCCTCCACGGCCAGAGCAAGGACGCCCTGGCCAAGACGAAGCTGGGCGCTTGGGAGTATGACATCGTGGCGCCGCTGTACAAGTGCAACATGACGGATATCATGGCGGCTATCGGTCTGGTGCAGCTGAAGCGGTATCCGGCGCTGCTGGAGAAGCGGTACGCCCTGGCGCGGCGCTATAACGACCTGCTGGCGGACGCGCCGGTGGTCTGCCCGCCCCATTTCAGGGCGGAGGAGACCTCCAGCTGCCACCTGTACCTGGCCCGGCTGGCGGGGAAGACGGCGGAGCAGCGGAACGCTGTCATTGAGACGTTGGCCGCCCAGGGCATCGCCACCAACGTCCACTACAAGCCCCTGCCCATGCTGACGGCTTACAAAAACCTGGGCTTCGACATCAAAGATTACCCCAACGCCTACGCCCAGTACGCCAACGAGATCACCCTGCCCCTGTACTCCACGTTGACGGAGGAGGACGTGGAGCGGGTGTGCGCGGCGCTGAAAGCGGCCCTGTAACGCTGAGGAATGTACATGGAAACCACGATTCAGAGAACAGGGCAGCAAATCGCGCCGCCCCCGCCTGGCGTTCTGTTCCGGAAGCGGGCCTTCGACGTGGTCTGCTCCGCCCTGGGACTGCTGGTCCTCAGCCCGGTGCTGCTGGTCTGCGCCCTTCTGGTGGGGCTGACTTCTCCCGGCGGCGTCCTGTTCCGGCAGGAGCGCATCGGGAAGGACGGCGTGCCCTTTACGATTTATAAATTCCGCTCCATGCGGCAGGACAACACGGGACTGAAGATCACTACCTCCGGCGACAGCCGCATCACCCCGGTGGGGAAGGTGCTGCGCAAGACGAAGCTGGACGAGCTGCCCCAGCTGTGGAACGTCCTGAAGGGGGACATGAGCTTTGTGGGCCCCCGGCCGGAGGTGCGGGAGTACACGGACCTCTACGACGAGGCCCAGCGCCAGGTCCTGCTGGTGCGGCCCGGCATCACGGGCCTGGCCTCCATCCGTTTCCGCAATGAAAATGAGATCCTGGACGCCAGCGACGACCCCAACCGGACCTACATCGAAGAGGTCATGCCCCAAAAAATCGCATTGGACCTGGAATACATCCCCCACGCCTCGGTCATCTACGACATCCGGCTGATCCTGGAGACGCTGGTGACCGTGGTGCGGGACTGAGAGGGAACAGGGACGTCCCGACAATTTGGAAAGGAAACAGGAAAATGGTTGACGGTTTGGTTTCCATCATCATGCCATCTTACAATACAGCGCAGTATATTGCCGAATCGATCCGGTCTGTGTTGGCGCAGACCTATCAGAATTGGGAGCTGCTGATCGTAGACGATTGCTCCACGGATGACACCGATGAAGCAGTGGCCCCGTTCCTGACGGATACGCGGATCCGGTATCTGAAAAATGCCCACAACCAGGGCGCGGCGCTGACCCGGAACCGGGCGCTGCGGGAAGCCCGCGGTGAATGGATCGCGTTTCTGGACTCCGACGATTTGTGGGCGCCGGAGAAGCTGGAAAAGCTGCTGGCCTTTATGCAGGCAAACGGCTATTCCTTTGCCTATCACGGGTACGAGAAGATCGACGAAGCTTCAAAGCCGCTTCATATTGCCGTCACCGGACCGCAGGTGGTGACCCGGCGAAAGATGTATCATTACGGGTATCCCGGCTGCCTGACCTTCATGTATCACGCCGGGAAGCTGGGGCTGGTGCAGATCGCAGATATCAAAAAGAACAATGACTACGCCATCCTGCTCCGGCTCTGCAAGCAGGCGGACTGCTATTTCCTGGATGAGCAGCTGGCGCAGTACCGGATCCGAAAGCAGTCCATCTCGCATGATAAATTATGGCGAAAGCTCAGGAGCCACTACGATTTGTTTCATGTGTGCGATGAGCAGCCCGCGCCCCTGGCGCTGTGGTATGCCTGCTGGAATCTGTTTTTCGGCGTCATGAAAAAGCTGCGTTATGAGAAACGCACTTCCGCGGAGACAACATCAAAATCCGCGTCGCCTTGAACAATGGCGGCGCAGGGGAGGATATCATGAAAATTGCAGTTGCCGGGATCGGCTATGTGGGCTTGTCCCTGTCTGTGCTGCTGGCGCAGCACCATGAGGTATGCGCAGTGGACACTGTGCCGGAAAAGGTGGAGCTTCTGAACCGCAAGTGCTCTCCCATCCGGGACCCGGAGATCGAGCAGTATCTGCGGGAGGTGCCCCTGCGTCTGCGGGCCACCACAGACGCGGCCGCCGCCTATCGGGATGCAGAGGCCGTCATCATCGCCACCCCCACCAACTATGATGATGAAAAAAACTATTTTGACACCAGCTGCGTGGAGGCGGTGATCAACACCGTTCTGGCGGTGAATCCCAGCGCGCTGATGGTGATCAAGTCCACCATTCCCGTGGGCTATACCGCGGCCATGCGGGAGAAGTACCACACCGACGGCATTTTGTTCTCCCCGGAGTTTCTGCGGGAGTCCCGGGCGCTGTACGACAATCTCCATCCCAGCCGCATTGTGGTGGGTGCGCCGGAGAGCCGGCGGCAGGACGCGGAGCGGTTCGCCCGGCTGCTGCAGGAGGGCGCACTGGACCCGGAGGTCCCCGTTCTGATCTGCTCCTCCACGGAAGCGGAGGCAGTCAAGCTCTTTGCAAACACCTATCTTGCCCTGCGGGTCAGCTTCTTCAACGAACTGGATACCTATGCCGTCAGCAAGGGGCTGGACGCCTCCGCCATTATCAGCGGCGTGTGCCTGGACCCCCGTATTGGCGGGCAGTACAACAATCCCTCCTTCGGCTACGGCGGCTATTGCCTGCCTAAGGACACCAAGCAGCTGCTGGCCAATTACCGGGATATTCCCCAGAACCTGATGGAGGCGGTGGTGCGCTCCAACAGCACCCGGAAGGAGTTCATCGCCGGGGAGATCTTGAAGAAGCACCCGAAGACCGTGGGCGTTTACCGCCTGACCATGAAGTCCAACAGCGACAATTTCCGCTCCAGCGCTATTTTGGACGTCATGGAGCGCCTGCGGGGCAAGGGCGTGAACATCGTGGTTTACGAGCCGACGCTGACGAAGGAGACCTACTGCGGCTACCGCTGCATGTCCGATCTGGAGGCGTTCAAGCAGACCGCCGACGTCATTGTTGCCAACCGCAGCGCGACAGAGCTGGCGGATGTCAGAGAAAAGGTCTATACGAGAGATGCTTTCCACAGAGACTGATGGAAGAAGCGTACCATCAGATGGGAAGGGGAAAACTGCCGGGACAGCACCAGGTGCCCGGGCAGAAAACGAGGAGGAAACCATGCGGGTCTTGCAACTGACGGCCGACTACCTGAACCGGCCTTTTTACCGCATCTTATTTGGCAAGCTGGAAGCTTTGGGCGTGGAGCTTCAGATCTACACACCGGTGAACCGGAAGCGGAAGGATGTTTCCCAGCGGAATGACCAGGTGTTCATCGACCCCTGCTTTTCCACAGCGGACCGCGCCCTCTTTTACACGAAGCAGCGCAGCATGTACCGCAGTCTGCGCGGCTGGGCAGACTTTTCCAAAATCGACGTCATGCACGCCCACACCCTGTTTTCTGCCGGATATGCGGCCTGGAAGCTGCATCAGGAGACCGGAACACCGTACATCGTGGCCGTGCGCAGCACGGACGTCAACGTGTTTTTCAAGTACATGGTCCACCTGCGCCATGTGGGCGTTCAGATCTTGAAGGACGCGTACCGTGTGGTTTTCCTGTCGCCTGCCTATCGGGATTTTGTCATAGAGCGGTATATCCCATCTGAGATTCAGGCGGATATCCGGGGAAAAAGCCTGGTGATCCCCAACGGGATCCATGACTTTTTCCTGCAGAACCGCCCGGAGCCGCGGACGCGGCTTTCTGAGCCGGTGACGGTGATGTATGCCGGGGAGATCAACTCCAACAAGAATCTGGAGCTGACGGTGCAGGCGGTGAAGCTGCTGCGCCAGCAGGGACGAGAGGTCACCCTGACGGCTGTGGGCGAGATCCAGGCGGAGAAGTACCAAAAGCTGATAGACGAAACGCCTTTTCTGACGTATTTCCCCCGCTGTCCCAGAGAGGGCGTGCTGGAGCATCTGCGCCAGTCGGACATTTTCGTCATGCCCTCCCATACGGAGACCTTCGGATTGGTCTATGCCGAGGCCATGAGCCAGGGCCTCCCGGTGCTGTATACCCGGGGTCAGGGCTTTGACCGCCAGTTCCCCGACGGGACTGTGGGCTATGCGGTATCGGATACCGACCCGGCAGAGCTGGCGGAGAAGCTTCAGCGGGTAATGGCTGAGTATCCCCGGCTGTCAGAAAACTGTATCGCCAACGTATCCCGTTTTGACTGGGGCATTATCGCGGAAGAATATCAAAACATCTATCGTGATGCCTGCTCTGCGCACAGGATGTAAAAACTTTGCCGGGAGAATCAACTGATGAATATCCTGATCGTCTGTCACTATGGCCTGTACCGGGACCTGAGCAGCTCCTTTGTCCACGCCCAGGCGCTGGAATACGCCCGCCTGGGCCACCGGGTGCGGGTCCTGGTCCCCATCCCCTACGGGAAGCGGGACTGGGACGGGAGCCGGTTTTCGGCGTCTCCCCGCGGGGCCGGCGGTGTGGAGCTGGTGCCCCTGCGGTATCTCACCCTCTCCAAATACGGGGAAACGGGCTTCAACGCCAAAAGCGCCGTCCTGGCGCTGCGGCCCCGGTTGGCTGCCCTTTTGGAAGATTTTCCGCCGGACATCATCCAGGCCCACACCCTGGGCTTTGACAGCCGTGTCGGCGCCTGGCTGAAAGGGCGGCTGGGCTGTCCCTTGGTGGTCACCACCCATGGCTCCGACACCTCCATTCCGGTGGAGCAGGGGAGGGCCGGGGCGCTGCGGCCCCTCTGCGACGCTGCCGATCGGGTGGCGGCCGTCAGCTCCGCCCTGGCGGACAAGCTCCGGACCTGCGGTACCAAGACGCCCATCTCCGTGATTTTAAACGGTTTCCAGCCCCGGTCTCTGCCGGGGGATACGCCGAAAAAGGAGCCCCTGTCCTTTATCCAGGTGGGACACCTTCTGGAGCAGAAGCGGTTCCATGTGACCATCCGGGCCTTCGCCGCTATCCGGAAGCGGCATCCGGAGGCATCCCTGACCGTCATCGGCCAGGGGCCGGAGCGGGCGGCGCTGGAAGGGCTGTGCCGGGAGCTGGGCGTGGAGGACGCCGTCCGCTTTTTGGGGCAGGTGCCCAACGAGACGGTGCTGGCGGAGATGGCGAAGCACCGGTTTTTCTGCATGCCCAGCGTCCGGGAGGGCTTCGGCATCGTGTACCTGGAGGCCATGGCGGGTGGCTGCGTCACCATCGGCACGGAAGGGGAGGGCATTGCCGGCCTGATCGTATCCGGGGAAAACGGCTTCCTGGTGCCGCCGGACGACCCAGAGGCCATCGTTGGCATCGTAGAGCGCTGCCTGGAAAACCCGGATGCCGCCGAAGCCATCGCGGAGCGGGGAAGGCGGGACGCCCGGGGCCTGACCTGGGAGCGCAACGCCCGGCAATATTTAGAATTATTTGAGGAGGTCCGTTCATGACCGCGCAGAAGCTTCTGATCCAATACATGCTCAATCCCCTGGGAGGCATCATGGGACGGCTCAGTCCCCGGGCGAGAGACCGGGGCTTCCTGCTGGGCGGCCTGGGGATGTTCCTGATGTTCTTCCTGAACGGCATGGGGCTGGCCCCCTCCCGGTATCTCATTTCCTTTGCCGCCGGCTGTCTGTGCATGGGCGTCATGATCCTCTGCGCCCTGCCGGAGACGCTGCGGCCCCTGCCCTTTGACCGGCTGTTGTCGGTCTGCTGGTTCGGCGCGGGGCTGTTTATGCTGTTCGCCGGGCTTCGCTATAACACGGATAACCTCTCCGATGCCATCATGTTCCTGGCCGCCTATCCGGTGGCCTGGCTGGTCTGGTGCCAGCGGGATATTGGTCACATTTTTCATCTGCTCAGCAAGCTGTGCATCCTGTCCTTCCTGCTGTTTCTGGCCGTCAGCCTACTGTTTTTCCCCATCACGGAAAAGCAGTATCCTGGGCTGTTTACAAATGTCAACAGCGCGGCCATGTATCTGTCCCTGGTGTTCTGCTGCCTGCTGGCGGAGCTTTTCCAGGCCCGGCGGTTCGGGGTCCGTTTTTGGGGGGACCTGGCGCTGACCGGCGTCACCGCGGCCATGGTCTTTTACACCAACTCCCGGACCGGCCAGCTGGCGGTCCTGTCCGCCTTTTTCTTCGGTACGGCGCTGTACCTGTACACCCAGCGGAGGGAGCTGGTAAAGCGGCTACTGGTCAATGTTCTGCCGGTGGTCCTCTCCGCGCTGCTGTTCCTGCCCACCACGGTCTACCTCTTCCAGGGCGCCAGCGCTGTCAGTAAAACCGTTTCCGAAACGGTGTCCGGGCTCCTCACGGAAAAACTGCCGTCTTCGCCCACGTCTCCGGAATCCACGCCCTCCAGTCCTCACGGTATTCAGGGTTTCCTGGAGACGAATGAGCAAAAGACCTCCACAGAGGGCAAAAACCTGGACAAGGTATCCACCGGCCGCCTTTCCATTTGGAAGGAGTTTGCCAAGCACGTGCGGCTGTTCGGTACGGACGAGCCGGTCCATTATTACATCGAGAGCCGCGGCCAGTATTACAGCACCGCCCACAATACGCCGCTGGAATATGCCATTCATTCCGGCTTATTTTGCGGTATTCTGTATGTTTTGTTTAACCTTTTGGCTGGCCTCAAGGCTATTTGGTATGCCCTTCGGCATTCGGAAAAACAGTACAGCCTGCTGCCGTTTCTCATCACCGTGGCCTTTGGGGTGTGCTCCATGCTGGGGTCCCTCAAAACGCCATTCACATACATGATCAGCATGTATTATTTCTTCGTGCAGGCACCGCTGATGATCCCGTCCGCGCAAACGCCGCCGGCAGATAACTTCTCGGCGGTTACGAAATAAAGGGAGGCTTGTATGCAGTTTTCAGTGATCATCCCGGTATATAACGCGGTAAAGTATCTGGAGCCGTGCCTGGACAGCGTCCTGGCCCAAGAGGGGGAGGCCTCCTATGAGGTGATCCTGGTGGACGACGGCTCCACGGACGCCTCCGGCGCCATCTGCGACCGCTATGCCGCCCGCTATGAGAATTTCCGGGTTCTTCACACGGAAAACCACGGACTTCCTTCCGCGCGGAATCATGGTCTGGAGCACGCGGAAGGGGAGTATGTCCTCTTTCTGGACGCGGATGACCTCTGGAAGCCGGAGCTTTTATCCACGGTGGCCGCCCTTGTCACGGCGCGGCCGGACATGGTGCTGTTTCAAACGGAGAAGTTCCAGGATGAGCTGGTGACCGCCTGTCCGGCGGCCGCCCCGCTGCCCTCCGGGCAAAAGGGGGAAGAATACCTCTCCGCGTGTCTGGCCGCGGGGGCGGTCCCACCGCCCTACGCCTGGGTCTACGCCTATTCCCGGGCATTTCTGGAGGCCAACGGCCTGCGGTTCGTGGACGGCCTGGCCAGCAGCGAGGATTTTGAGTTCAATATGCGGGCCATCCCGCTGGCCGGGCGCATCGTGGGGACCTCCGCCGTGCTGCACCGCTACCGGCAGGTGCCCACCAGCCTCTCCCACAACCTGTCCCCTCAAAAGCTGCTGGCGAATCTGGAGACCAAGGCGGAGGCCTTCCGCCGGCATCCCTCGGCCACCTTGGCGGATCTGTACACGGACAACGCGGTCCTGCTGGCCCGGCTGCCCCGCCGGGACGCCGGGGATTGCCTGGCGGTCCTCCGCGCCAACCGGGACATTCCCGGACACTGAGCCCAGCCACCGCTGAAGCTGGCCCACCGCCTGTTCTCCCTGTTCGGGTTCTACGGCGGCGCCCGCGTATATGTGATGCTCCGCCGGGTCAGGCGGACGCTTCAAGGACGGCGCTGAGTCTCTCCACCGGCGCTTGCCCCCATCATCGGAAGGAGGCCCCATGGCCAGAGTAACCAATTCCTTGAAAAACCTGACGGCCTCGTTCGGCGGCTATTTTCTGAAAATGGTCGTGCAGTTTGTCTGCCGCTCCGTTTTCATCCAGATCCTGGGCCGGGAGTACCTGGGCCTCAGCGGCCTGTTCTCCAACATTTTGATGATGCTGTCCCTGGCGGAGCTGGGCTTCGGCAGCGCCATCACCTTCAGCCTGTACGCGCCCCTGGCATCTGGGGACCGCGCCGCCATCCGGGGGCTGATGCGGCTGTTCCGGCGGGTCTATCTGGCGGTGGGCTGCTTCGTGTGCGTGGCGGGCCTCTCCCTGACGCCCTTCCTGGCGTATTTCGTCAAGGAGATGCCGGACATCCCGGGCATCCGGTGGATCTACGCGCTGTATGTCCTCAACTCCGCCCTGTCCTACCTGTGCACCTATAAGCGGACGCTGATCATCGCCGACCAGAAGCAGTACATCGTCTCCCGCTACACCTACGGCTGCGCCGTGGCCATGAACCTCCTCCAGACGGGCCTGCTGGTGGTCACGGGGAATTATTTCCTGTACCTGGGCACGATGCTGGTCTTTACGCTGCTGGAAAACCTGTTGCTCACCCGGAAGGCCAACCAGCTGTATCCCTTCCTGCGGGAGCCGGGCGCCCCGGCCCTGACCCGGGAGGTGACGGCCCCCATCCTCCGGAACATCCGGGCCATGCTGTACCACAAGGTGGGGCACATCCTGGTCAACGGCACGGACAATCTGCTGATGGCCCGGCTGGTGGACCTGGGCTCCGTGGGATTGTACTCCAATTACCTGATGATCACGTCCTCCCTGGAGACGGCGGTGAACCTGGTTTACAGCGCCATCACCGCCAGCATCGGCAACGTGGGGGCCACGGAGACGGACGAGGTCAAGCTGCAGATCTTCGACCGCGTCAACTTCTTCTCCCAGTGGCTCTTCGGCTTCTGCTCCATCTGCCTGCTGTGCCTGCTGACGCCGTTCATCTCGCTGTGGGTGGGGCCGGACTACTGCTTCCCCTTCTCCGTGGAGCTCCTGATCTGCCTGAAATTCCTGATTACGGGCCTTCGCCAGCCGGTCACCGTCACGAAAAACGCCTTCGGCCTCTACTGGCAGGACCGGTACAAGCCCCTGGCGGAGGCGGCCATCAACCTGGGGACCTCCATCTGGCTGGGGATGCGGTACGGGGTGGCGGGCATCTTTCTGGGGACCGTCATCAGCTCTGTAACCACCAATCTGTGGGTGGAGCCGCTGGTGGTCTACAAGTATGGGCTCCACGCCCCCGTCAACCGGTATTTCAAGTCCTACGGACTGTTCATGCTGGTGACCGCGGCGGCCGGCGGCCTGACCTATTGGCTGTGCGGCCTGGTGCCGGTGGGCGGTATCGTGGGCCTGGTGGTGAAGATGGCGGTGTGCATGGCGGTGCCGAACCTGGTGTATCTGGCCTGCTTCTTCCGCCGTGGGGAATTTGCCTATTTCTGGGACCTGCTGAAGCGCATTTTGATTTATAAAGGGTTCAGAGAGTAACACATAGCAGTAACTAGATGTGAAGTTGAGAAAAACGTCAAAAGCATTCTGCTGAACGAATGATTGGAGATAATCTCTACTATGAGTCGATTCCGAAAAGAATTATTGTTTTTGTGTGACAGCTTGATTTTTTGTGTTGACTCTGCTGTACTGATCCTGTTTTCTGTACGGTATACTCAGGACGGACTAGTGCAGGGAGCGTTGCTGACTCATTTGTTATTGCTATATGCATGTATATTGGTGTTTCAAATTGTATTCCATACATATGACAGTCTATGGCGTTATGCAGAAAGCCAAGAATACTTGTCCCTTTTAATGGCGGCTCTGTGGGGATTTTGCTTTTACGAGATTATTAGTAGGAGCATTATTCGAGAGTCTGTATCTTTCGTGTTGTTGACTGCCATTGCCAGCGTATGGGTGCTGGGTATGCTGTTGGTCCGTTTTGTCTACCGGGTGTACCGGAGCCACTCCATGCACCAGAAAGGGGGACATCAGATTCCTGTGGCCATCGTCGGGGCCGGTGCCGCCGGGGTTCAACTGCTAGGTGAACTACAGAGCAACGCCGACAGCCGCTATCAGGTGCAGTGCTTTTTCGACGATGACTGGACCAAAGTGGGCAAGCGTATCCATGGGGTAGAAGTGAAAGGTACGATCCGCGACATCCCTACCCGCCTGCGGGCTATGGATATCCGCCAGATTATTGTGGCCATTCCTTCTATCAGCGAGGAACGACGGCATGAAATATTGAAAGAGCTGTCTGGCCTGGACCGGATCAAGGTCTCCGTGCTGCCCAGCACCATGGACCTCATCGAGCAAAAGCCCATTGGCGCCCAACTGCGGGACATCCAGATCGAGGACCTGCTGGGCCGGGAGCCGGTGCGGCTGGATCCCAAGCCCGTGGACGGCTATCTGGAGGGAAAGGTGGTTATGGTGACGGGCGGAGGCGGCTCTATCGGCTCCGAGCTGTGCCGCCAGATCGCCAAGCACCGGCCCAAGCAGTTGGTCATTGTGGACATCTACGAGAACAACGCCTACGACATCCAGCAGGAGTTGCTATACATTTATAAAAACAAGCTGGACCTGGCGGTGGAGATCGCCTCTATCCGGGACGGCGAGCGGGTGCGGCAGCTCTTCGCTCACTACCGGCCCGACGTAGTGTTCCACGCCGCTGCTCATAAGCATGTGCCCCTCATGGAAACCAGTCCCCAGGAGGCGGTGCGAAACAACGTGTTCGGCACGCTGAACTTGGTTCGGACCGCCGACGAGTACGGCGTGGGCAAGTTCATCCAGATCTCCACCGACAAGGCGGTGAACCCCACCTCCGTCATGGGTGCCACCAAGCGGATGTGTGAGATGATCCTCCAGTCTATGAAAGGCCGGAGCAAGACTACCTTTGCCGCGGTGCGCTTCGGCAACGTGCTGGGGTCCAACGGCAGCGTGGTACCCCTGTTCAAGAGGCAGATTGCCGCAGGCGGCCCTGTTACCATCACAGATAAGCGGATCATCCGCTATTTTATGACCATCCCCGAGGCTGCTCAACTGGTGCTCCAGGCAGGCGCCATGGCGAAACAGAACGAACTGTATGTGCTGGATATGGGCCAGCCGATGAAAATTCTGGATCTGGCGGAGAACCTGATCCGCCTGTCGGGCTATGTGCCTTACCGGGACATTCAGATCGTGGAGACCGGCCTGCGGCCCGGGGAGAAGCTGTACGAGGAACTGCTGGTTGCCAGCCGGGATATTGAAAAGACAGAGAACGACCAGATCTTCATCGAGCGTCAGCCCGGCATTACCCCCGAGGAGTTGAGGGATAAGCTGGCGGTGCTGGCGGCAGCCCTGGATCAAAACAACCCGGGTATCATCCGGGAAACCTTGCATCAAGTTGTCCCAACCTTCCATGAGCCGGAAGATGTGAATCCTGAACGGGGAGAGGAAGTCAAGGCCCCGGAAGTGGCTGTGGAAAAAGCAGTCGGAGTAGCTTGTGGAAGCGCTGCGCAATGAAGGGAATATTCGATGGAGCGGAAATGATCGGGCCTGCGGCGCACCGCAGGTCCGATTTTATGTACTATCATTTTGAAATGTGTGAGGAAATCTGCTGCCTGACAGGATGGGGGAACACGTACAGAACATGAGCAATTCCAACCAGGCCATCACCGATTGGATAAAACGGGATATAGTTACCGCTGACCAGAAAACCATACGAGGAAAAGATGGCTGTTGAAAATATCCTCGAGGAGTTGGAATATTTGAAATGGAATTTCCGACTTGTTTGACCTCTTTTAAGCATGTAAGATTAATACAAAGCATATAACGTCAGGGAACCATCCTTCCAACTGGTTTTCCTCCATCATCGAAATATATATTATAACAGTGAAGGCCTCGGGGTAATTCCCCCGAGGCCTTAATCTATTTTAGGAGGAACACCACATGAGCGAAACCTTTGTATGCAGTATTTGCGGCGCCGAGCATCCAACAGATCAGAGGACAGAAGTGTATGGACAGGAGCTATGCCCCGGCTGTCTGTCTGAACACACCACGCTTTGCCGGGTATGTGGGGAACGAATCCTTCGTGAGAACAATGCAGGGACTGAAATGCATCCCTTATGCCAGGCTTGCTTTGATAACCACTACACCACCTGTACCCGCTGCGGAACACTTCTCAGTCGGTCCGAGGCCTTCTACCGGGACTCCGACGAGGATGAGGAGTATCCCTACTGCAATTCCTGCTACTACGCCTCACCCCAGGGAATCCACGACTACTACTATAAACCCGAGCCCATCTTCCATGGAGAAGGTCCCCGCTACATGGGCGTCGAGCTGGAGATTGACGGAGCCGGGGAATTGGACGGCAAGGCGTCACAAATTCTGGACGTGGCAAACAGAGGCGGTTCGGAACTGCTGTACTGCAAGCATGACGGCTCTCTGGACGATGGGTTTGAGCTAGTGAGCCACCCTCTGACCCTGCAATTCCACCAGGAAACGATGCCCTGGGCGGCGATCCTACGGGAGGCAGTCCGGTTGGGGTACCAGTCCCACCAGGCATCTACCTGCGGTCTCCATATCCATGTAAGCCGGGCAGCCTTCGGCCAGACCGAGGCGGAGCAGGACGCCGTGTTCGCCCGAATCCTCTACTTCTTCGAGAAGCATTGGGAGGAGCTGCTGAAGTTCAGTAGACGTACCCAGCGCCAGCTGGAGCGCTGGGCGGCCCGGTACGGTTACAAGGAGCAACCCAGGGATATTCTGGACCACGCCAAGAAAGGGTATGAGGCGGGGCGGTACACCTGCGTCAATCTCCAAAATGAAGATACTATCGAGTTTCGTATCTTCCGGGGGACGTTGAAACTGAATACCTTGATCGCCATATTGCAGTTTGTTGACAGGATCTGTGATGTGGCCCTTTTTCTGTCCGACGAGGAGATCAAGGCCATGTCTTGGACCACCTTTGTGACCGGCTGTACCCAGCCGGAGTTGGTGCAGCACCTGAAAGAGCGGCGGCTGTATGTCAATGAGCCTGTGGAAACGGAGGTGGAGGTCTGATGTGCTGCTTGTTTGGAATGATTGACGGGAACCGCCGGTTTACCGGCAAGCAAAAGGCCAGGATGCTCCATATCCTGGCCACGGCCAGCGAGGCCCGGGGCACTGACGCCACCGGGATCGCCTACAACTCAGGCGGCAAGTTGCATGTCTTCAAGCGGCCTCTGCCCGCCCACAAGGTCCGGTTCCATATCCCGGAGGACGCTCTGGTAGTCATGGGCCACACCAGAATGTCCACCCAGGGGGACGCGCGGCGCAACTACAACAACCACCCCTTCCAGGCCAGGGCGGGAAGCCATTCCTTTGCTCTGGCGCACAACGGAGTGCTGTACAATGACGGCCTGCTCCGCAAAACGAAGAAACTGCCCCGGACCAATATTGAGACAGACAGCTTTGTGGCGGTACAGCTGCTCCAACAGCAGGGAGCCCTCACCTTCGACAGCCTGAGACACATGGCTGAACAGGTGGAGGGCTCCTTCTCCTTTACCATACTGGATGACCGGAACAATCTGTACTTCGTCAAAGGGGACAATCCACTTTGCATCTATCATTATCCCGACAGCAGCCTGTACCTCTATGCCTCCACGGAGGAGATTCTAATCAATGCCGTCGTTCACATGCCTTATCGGCTGGGCAAGCCGTCCAAGGTTACGCTGGAGTGCGGTGAGATTCTGAAAATTGACGCAGATGGACTCCAGAGCCGTGGCACCTTTGACACCTGGAATCTGTATTCCCGCTGGTATGCCCCATACTCCGTCCTGATGGAGCCTCCGGTTAGACACCAGTGTGTCCCGCTCAAAGCGTCACCAGACAAGGAGTATATCCGGGAACTGAAATCAGTGGCTTCCTTTTACGGGTTCTCATCCGGATATGTAGACACCCTGCTGGCTGACGGCTTTACGACGGATGATGTAGAGGAGATGCTGTACTGTGGAGACATCTGAAAAAACGGCGCTGCGCGTTCTGATCGTGGAACCGGGCAAGGCACCATATGAAAAGGAAATCCCCTCCGGTCTCGCCGCGATGCAAAATATCGTGGGTGGTTTGATCCAGGCGCTGTATCCTTTTGATGATTCTGTTGTGCTGATCTGCAACGATGAAGGGAAACTTCTGGGATTGCTCATGAACCGGGCGCTCCGGGAACCCCATACCGGGAAGCCCTATGACATCGTTTGCGGAACATTTCTCCTCTGCGGCGCCCTGCCGAGTGAGGAAGACTTTACTTCCCTGACAGATAAACAGTTCCGACACTATAGGACAGTGTTTGCCAAGCCGGAGTTGTTTCCGAATATTGGCGGCCAGCTTGTGATGATATCTTGTTGACCATATGCCAATAGGGTGTGCCCTAACGGCAAAAAAACTGTCCCAATAGGGTCGGTTTTCGCATTTTGGCATGTGCTGATTTGAAAACTGACCCTATTGGGAAAATGGAGATGAGATTATAAAAGTTGGATATGTACGTGTCAACACCCAGGAACAGAACACAGCCAGACAGGAAGTGCTGATGTAGAAACTTGATGTGGAACAGCTATACATGGAATAACTGGAATACTCGATATGATTACGCTTCCTCCGTAAACTCAGCCAGACTGGCCAACGAGATTCTGTACTCCCGACCGATCATCATACCATGCAGCTGTCCGGAACGGATCAGCCTTCTTACCTGGGTGCGGCTGACCTTCAGAAATGCCGCCACCTCTTTGACCGTCAAAAGCTCCGTCATTCCCATGGGTCGCTCCGCTTCCTATCACGGTATCCCGTACCTTGTCCTGTAGCCTTCTGTTCCTGATAGATGTGATTGTGCAGCCTACGCACCAGAACCTTTCGGAAGCCCCAGTTACCATACTGGTCCTCCTGCGGCTCAATTCCATACTTTTTGCAGTAGTGACGAAGCGTCTGCTTGTCCAGTTCAAATAGACGGCATACCTCTTCAATGGTATAGAATTCCTTCATGTTGCTGTAGTCGATATACTTCATGATCGATCACGTCCTTTAGCGTGTTTTAGGAGCATTTGCACTGGCGGCAAATGTCTGGATGCAGCGTATGCTACCTTATACTCATGTTACCTATCGTTCACTTAAAAACACTCATTTCTGAGCGATTTCGAGCTTTTTTAGATACGAAAAGGTATAGACATTTAGATTATCCGAGAAGGCCGGCCAGCGCCGGAAGATTTTCTTCGTTGTCCGCGTTGGTCAGCGTGATGGGGCTGATGCCCAGTTTGTCAAACTTCTTCAGGACTCGGTTGATCTGTCCGGACTTCAGGCCAAATTCCGCTCTCAGATCTTCAATGGCGGCGGAAAGGCTTTTCCGGTCGCTTGCCTTTCGCAGCAGATACAGCATCCGCTCCCGTGTCTTTTTACTCCGAAGGCCATTGATCATTTCCTTTGCCTCCTTGTAGCGAACATGGCGCTGCCCCTTGAGCTGCAGACGCCCGAGATACCAGCGGAGGATATCTCCCGCCTTCTCATACAGCGTCTTCAATACCTTGCCGTTGCTGTCCATGTGATCTTTACTTACCCACTTCCGCATACCTTTACGGTGCAGCTGAACTTCCAGCCGCAGCACCCGTCTCCCCACCAGAGAGGCCGGTGAGGCGTCGATCATCTCCAACTGTGCCGTCTTATCATAGGCAAAGAAGGAAGCAGCCTTACAGCTCTGCTTATAGGAGTGCCTGTTAGCCTCCTTGCAGTCTTTGGCTTTCCCCTCGCCTTTTTTGAATTGTTCCACATGATACCTGGGCAGGATCAGACTCTTCTTTAGGATGCGCAGGTAGTTCTCCACCGGGGTTGCCGTTTCAAAAATCAGGTTGGCTGTGATGTCCACCCGGTACAGTTCCATGTTTTTCAGCTTACAAGGGCAGCAGATTTCCTTCAGAAGAAGGTCGGCCTCGCTCGTCACTTTTTTGGCGGTCTCCTTGTCAGGGCAGAACAGCGCACTTCTGTCGGGGTCTCCCAGCAGGAGCGTTGGATGGACCGTGACGGTGAGATTCCAGACCGAACCCTTATGCCGGGAGACCCGCAGCTTGATGCCCTGCCCGGCGAAGCAGTCACTGGTATAGTCATAAGTGCAATCAAAATAATCGCTGCATCTGGTCCGAAACTTCGGACGCATCCTGAGTGCGCCCAGAATGCTGGACTTCTGCTTCGGAGTCAGACTGTATGTACAGGAAAAACTGTCGATCCCCATGTCGATCTTACACATCACTTATCTTCCCTTCTGGCAGTTGGTGCAGTAGCGGCAGGCGTTCTCGTGAGCATCTCCCAGGGCATTGAGCAGGGTGATGACCATGCATTGCTCCTCATCCTCGCAGAATTCTTTCATCTCATCCAGCCGCTTCAGCGCACGTTTTCTTGCTCCTTTCTCCTCAATACTCTTCAGCAGCCAGTGATTTTCTTTGTAATCATCGGGAGCATAAAGCAGGATACTTCTGGCGTGCTGTCCCTCCCGGCCGGCCCGACCTGCCATCTGGTAATACTCTGCAAGGGACAGCGGCATGTTGTAGTGGATCACCAGGTCCACGTCCCGAATGTCCACCCCCATGCTCAACGCACTGGTGGCGACGATGATGTGCTTCTTTCCGGACAACATATCTTCTTCCTGCTCCTTGTTCCGGCTGTGACAGACCATCACCTCGCCGTGATAGAGCTTCTTCAGTTCCTTCGCAACATTCTCCGTGGCAGCGATGGTATTGCAGATCACGATGGTCGTGTGGCAGTGGTATTTCTTCAGGCTCATCTTCAGTTCTGACAGATGGCCATAGCCGGAGGGAACATGCTTCCTCATAAGGGACAGCTTGCTGCGATACAGGCTTACCGCGAACTCTTTGACGTTGCGCATGGACAGCAGCTCCATGATCCGAGGCCGGTTCTCCGGAATTGCCGTGGCGGAGAGAGCAACGATCACGGGATGATGTTCCAACAAGTCGATGAATTCACCGATGGATCGGTAGGCATCCCGGAATGTACTGCCCCAAGTGGTCACGCAGTGGCATTCATCCACAACGACGATCTTGATTTGGCTGAATTCCTCGATCCAAGAGAGAATACCCGTCTCCAGTCTCTCAGGGGCGACATAGAGAATCTTGACTCGACATTTCCGTAGGTCATCCAGGACCGCTTTCTGCTCTGATTTGGACTGCGTGGGATCCAGGTAGGACACGGGAATGTCCAGCTTTCGCAGCTTATGTACCTGGTCATGGATGAGGGCAAGGAGCGGTTCGATCACAATGGTGATCCCTGTGTCCTGTGCCAGGGCGGGGATCAGATAGAGCACGGATTTTCCGAAGGAAGTGGGCGCAATGACCATCGTGTCATGACCGTCCAGGATCGCATTGATCGGTTTGAGTTGATTTCTTCTCAGTTGCTCGATCTGGAGCAGGTGCATGGCCTTTTTCACGGATTTACGAATCTTCATATAATAAAACCTCCCAACAGATTCTATATAAATCTGTTGGGAGATCTTCATTTTATAATGTGCTTGTGGTGCGCTTTCCAACAAAAAACTCAATTTCATGGGAATAGGAACGATGGCACGTAAAACCGGTTCAGAAGGGAGTTCTGGCTTAAAACAGCACGAAACAACAGACAGCAGGGAGGATATATTAGGGGTGGATCATTTGCCAAGAAAGCATCATAGAACCAACTCACTGTTTCCCCATCTGCAGCTTTCAGGGGAAAAGGGGAAATTCCCCGCTTCCCCTGATTTTGTTTCTCACGGTCAATTCCCGTTGTAGGAAAAGAGGAATGATAAGTTGATACTTTCTGCATGCTTCGGTCAGAAGTTCTAAGGTACGGGCCTGATTGGTGCAGCACCGGAATCAGTCACTGAGCCTGATTGGGAAGGCAATAATGAATGTGATGACGCAAAAGGTTTTCCAGATTGTCAACGCCGTCCCGATAGTTCTCCAAGTAATGCCTTATGGCTGTGTTTGATGAGGAACTGGGGGTGATCCGCCGTCGCCAGGAGCAGAATAGACCGGTTGAGGAACAGATCTTGCAGGGCGTTCGCACAGGGGTAATACCGGGATTCAGGTACAAAGGGTACTTCTGCGTCAAATTTGATGACATGATGGCGTATTTGCGCAAATGTAACCCGCAGATATCGGAGCGGAATGTGTCAAAATACCTGCGTATGAATCAACTGGTGTCTGTAGACAGCAGTAATTGGGTGAGTAAAAAAGTGGAGGGAATTCGCTGGGCCTTTTTGAACGCGAAATTCTTTCAACGGGCAGGGGCGTAAGCTGATTTTCGGTCTGCCGCGCGCCAAACGATGGATTTTCCGATTTTCTCCCAGGTCTCGCGTATAGATCATACACAGGAAAGAGGTATTTGGAGTTCTAAGCCAGACGATGTGCCGCATTCATTAAGGATAGAATCCAAAACCGGAGAGGAGGGAGAAAATGCGTCAAAAACCAGATTTGGACGGCATGCCAGAAAAAGGGGTGACAACGAGGGAAATCCGTGTGGAACGTCGCTTCGATTCTGAGCGTGGTGTAAAGGACATGCTCAAAAGTTTGATCAGAGCCCATTTCGAGTCTGCGTAAGTCTGCATATTACAGTGGAAGGGAGGTGTGCCCATGGCACGTACAAAGCGGAACCAAGCGAATCACCCCTTTGGCGGCGCCATGTGGCGCGCCGCCCTCTATGCCCGCCTGTCCCGGGAGGACGGCGACAAGCCGGAGAGCTATAGCATTGCCAACCAGAAGAAGCTCCTGGAGGACTATCTGGCCCAACGGCCGGATATGGCAGCGATAGACTTTTACGTGGATGATGGCTATACCGGTACAAATTTTGTTGAGGTAAGATAACGTAACCTTTTTTGCAGAGGGCGTTATCTTACCTCTTTTTGATGTATGTTAGATAGCATAACTCTTTACGTCGGCTCCTATCTGTCTGAAATAGGAGATACTTTC
>Ga0129308_1000098_pt1 | contig 150555 bp, 153 predicted proteins | sample L827metagenome_FD_94440 | JGI IMG/M metagenome (GOLD analysis project Ga0129308, IMG submission 94440) | Ring-tailed lemur group fecal microbial communities from Wisconsin, USA - L827 metagenome | ecosystem: Host-associated > Mammals > Digestive system > Large intestine > Fecal | place: USA...
GGATACACCTGTTTCCATTCCGAACACAGAAGTTAAGCTCTTAAGCGGCGATGGTACTTGGGGGGCGACCCCCTGGGAGAGTAGCACGTAGCCACGTAATTTTTTTTATTGGAAAATGTAAATAAGACCGAGGATTTTAATCAATAATCATCGGTCTTATTTTTATGGATAAATTTGTAAAAGTATGCTAAAGGAGAATTCATGGAAAATTATATTTTGAATAAATTAGAAGAGTTAAAAGATGATAATTTGACATCTTTTCATGTACCAGGTCATAAAACAGGTAAAATTTTTCGAAAACTAGGATACAAAAATATTTTAGAAAAAATATACACTTTAGATACAACTGAGATAGATGGAACTGATAATTTACATAATGCAAAAGAAATTATAAAAGAATCGCAAGATAGAGCAGCAAGAGTCTTTAATAGTGATAAAACAATTTATTTAGTTAATGGAACTACTTGTGGTATAGAGGCATCTATTATGGCCGTTTGTAATCCAAAATCAAAGATAATTGTAAATCGGGATTGTCATCAATCAGTTATAAATGCATGTATATTAGGAGACATAGATCCAGTATATATAGAGTCTATGGTATGTAAGAAGACAAATATAATAATGGGTGTAGATGTTGAAAGTACAAAATCAGTAATAGATAACAACTTGGATGCAAAAGCCATAGTTCTTACTTATCCTACTTATTATGGAAAAACCTTTGATTTAAAATCAGTATGCGATTATGCTCATAGCAAAAATATAATTGTAATTGTTGATGAAGCACATGGAGCCCATTTGCAATTAAGCAATAATCTACCTAAATCAGCAATAGAACAAAAAGCAGATATAATAATTCAAAGTACCCATAAGACTTTACCATCATTTACACAATCTTCTATGATGCATGTAAAAGGAAACAGAGTTGATACAAATAAAATAGAGGCTATGTTAAGGTTTCTAGAATCCTCAAGTCCCTCATACGTACTTTTAACTTCTCTTGAGTTAGCAGTAGATATATATGATAACTATGGAATAAAGTTAATGGAAAATTTACTTAGTAATATAAATAATTTTAAAAGTAAATTTAAAAATAATGAAAATATTATAATTGATAATAATATGGATAAAACAAAGATTTTTATATCTTTAAAGAAATTAGGTATTACAGGGTATGAGTTGGATAGTATTTTAAGAGAAAAATATAAAATTCAAGTTGAATTATCAAACTATTATGGAGTTTTATTAATATGCACTATTGGTAACGATGAAGAAGATTTTGTTAGATTAAAAAGAGCGTTGGATGATTTTATTTTAAATACAAATGATAAGGAATTATTGGAAGACATAAATTATCCAGAAAATATTCCTGAAAAAGTTTTAAATCCAAGACAAGCATTCTATAGTGACAAACATAGTGTAAAGTTAGAAGATAGTATTGGAAAAATAAGCGGGGAGTATATAATACCATATCCACCAGGAATAAGTTTGATTTCACCAGGAGAAATAATAACAAAAGAAATTATTACTTATATTCAGGAGGGGGTTAAAAGTGGTATGATAGTAAGTGGCATTAAGGATGTTAATTTAGAATATATTGATGTTATCGACATAAATCAAAACTATTTTTAGCTATTGAAAGAACGGGAGGAAAACATGGGCAAAATTTTTTGTTTAATGGGAAAAAGTAGTTCAGGTAAAGATACTATATTTAAAGAAATAAATGATGATAAAGATTTAGATTTAAAACCAATTATATCTTATACAACAAGACCTAAGCGTATAAATGAAACTAATGGCGTAGAATATTTCTTTATTAATACAGATGAACTAAATAAATTTGAAAAAGAAAATAAAGTAATAGAAAAAAGAGTATATCATACGGTACATGGTGATTGGTTTTATGGAACTATAAATGATGGACAGATAGATTTAAATAAAAACAACTATTTATTAATAACAACACTAGAGGCTTATAAGAGTTTAAGAGATTACTTTGGAGATGACAAGGTATATCCTTTCTATATTGACATAGAAGATGGAATTAGGTTAGAAAGAGCTTTAGAAAGAGAAAGAAAACAGGATAAGCCTAATTATGATGAGTTATGCAGAAGATTTTTAGCAGATAATAAAGATTTTAGTACTGAAAACTTGTCAAGACTAGGTATTAATAAATTTTATATAAATGAAAACTTAGAAAGTTGTATTAATGATATAAAAAAAGATATATTAAATTTAATGCAATAATTAATAGAAAGGGATATAATAATATCTCTTTTTTTATTAGTAAAATTATAAATTAATTGTTTTTTATATAAATGAGAAAAAGTGTGTAGAATAAATATAGAAATAAGTTGATTATTTGTTATAATATAAGATAATTACTACAAAAACAAAAAATTACTTTGTGGAGAAAATAGATATGTATTTTGAAAATATAAAAGGACAAGAGTTTGCTAAAAAATATATGAATAACTCTATAAAAAAGGGCAAAATAAATCATGCATATATGTTTGAAGGTATAGAAGGAATAGGAAAAGAAACTTTTGCTAATGAATTAGCAGAAATACTTCTTGAAACTACTCATATCGAAAATGCCCCAGACTGTATAAGAGTAAAACCTGATGGTAATAGTATAAAAATAGCTCAAATAAGACATTTACAATCAGACATTGTTATTAAGCCACATAAGAAATACAAAATCTATATAATAGATAAAGCTGAAAAAATGACTGTAGAGGCTCAAAATGCATTGTTAAAAACATTAGAAGAACCACCTGAATATGCTATAATTATTCTTGTTACTAATAATAAAGAAAGTTTGTTACCAACTATAAGATCCAGATGTGAAGTAATAAAATTTACACCAATTCCTTTTGTTGAAGTAAAAAACTATTTAATTAGTCAAGGAGTAGAAGAAAACAGAGCAAATCTTTTATCAGCATTTTCTAGAGGTAGTATGAAAAAAGCTTTAGAATTATCTAGTTCTAATGATTTTTATGAAATGAAAGAAAGCGTTCAAAATTATATAGAAACAATATTAAGTAAGAATATGGTTGAAATTCTTGATATACCTAGTCAAATGGAAAAATATAAGAGTGAAAGCATAACTGTGCTTGATATGATGATTAATTATTTTAGAGATATAATGATTTGCAAAGAACATGTAGATAAAAATATGATAATAAATGCTGATAAAATAGTATTCATACAAAATATGAGCACTAAAATTACATATTCTCAGGTATCTAAAATTATTGGTATAATAGAAGATACTAAAATAAAAATAAAAGGTAATTGTAACTTTAATGTAAGTATACAAGTGATGTCTTTAAATATATATGAGGTGATTAAATGATAAATATTGTAGGAGTAAGATTTAAAAATGCAGGAAAAATATACTACTTTGATCCAGTTGATTTTGCAATAGAAAAAGATATGGATGTTGTAGTTGAGACTGCAAGAGGATTGGAATACGGAACTGTTGTTGTTGGTAAGAAAGAAATAGATGAAGAAAGTTTAGTTTCACCATTAAAACCTATCATAAGAATTGCTACAGAAGAAGATAATAAGATATATAAAGAAAATAAGGAAAAAGCTAAAGAAACTTTTGAATTATGCTTACAAAAAATTAAAGAACATGAGCTTACAATGTATTTGATAGATTGTGAATATACTTTTGATAGAAATAAATTAATTTTCTACTTCACGGCAGAAGGAAGAATAGATTTTAGAGAATTAGTCAAAGATTTGGCTGCAATATTTAAGACAAGAATAGAACTTAGACAAATTGGGGTTAGAGATGAAGCAAAATCAATAGGTGGGCTTGGACCTTGCGGAAGAAGTCTTTGTTGTTCATCATGGCTTGGAGATTTCCAACCAGTATCAATTAAAATGGCTAAAGATCAAAGTTTGTCATTAAATCCAACTAAAATATCAGGAATATGCGGAAGACTTTTCTGCTGTTTAAAATACGAACACGATGTTTATGTGGAAGCTATAGAAAAAGTTCCACCAGTTGGGTCTATAGTAAAAGTAGATGGTAATAAAGGTAAAGTTATAGAAACAAATCCTTTATTAGAACAAGCTAAGGTAGAATTTAATGATAAAACTATAAGAATATGTATGAAAGAAGAAATAAAAGTACTTCAAGCACCTAAGAAGTGTGATGGTTGTGGAAAAGGAAAAGATTTAGATATTGATATGGCTACGTTAAAAGAGCTTAAAAAATTAGAGGACTAAAGTATAGGGGGATTATTTAATTCCCCTACTATTATTGTAAAGGAGAAATACATGGAAGTAAAAATAAAGGACACTGAAAGAATAGATGACTTGCAACTAAAAGGATTAAAAGTTATACAAGATAAAAATGGATTTTGTTTTGGTATAGATGCAGTTCTTTTAGCTAATTTTGCCAAAGTTAAAAAAAGAGCAAAAGTTGTAGATTTAGGAACAGGAACAGGAATAATACCAGTGCTTATAGCTGGGAAAAGTGAAGCCGAAAAAATCGTTGGTGTGGAAATACAAGAAGATGTATGGGAAATGGCGGGTAGGACAGTTAAGTTAAATAACTTACAAGATAGAGTTGAAATAGTAAAAGGTGATATAAAAAATATAGACAAGCAATTAGAAGTCCATGGATATCATGTGGCAACTTCTAATCCACCATATATGCATATGAATGGAATACAAAATCCAAATGACAAAAAGGCCATATCTAGACATGAGGTACTTTGTGATTTAGAGGATGTAATAAGATCGGCTTCAAGACTTGTAATGCCTAGAGGAAAGTTCTTTATGATACACAGACCTATAAGACTTGTTGATATAGTAACTTTAGGTAGAAAATATAATCTAGAACCTAAAGTAATACAATTTGTTCATCCAAGAGCAAATAAAGCACCTAATTTAGTTTTAGTTGAGTTTACAAAGGATGGTAGACCAGAACTAAAAATTTTAGATCCTTTATATGTTTACGATGAAAATGGAAATTATACAAAAGAAATAGAAGAAATATATGCAAATGAAAATATAGGAGAATAATAATGAGTGGAAAATTATATATATGTCCAACACCTATAGGAAATCTTGAAGATATAACATATAGAACTTTAAGAGTTTTAAATGAAGTTGATTTAATAGCAGCAGAAGATACAAGACATAGTGTAAAACTATTGAATCATTTTGAAATATCAAAACCGCTTACAAGTTATTTTGAGCACAACAAAGACTCAAAAGGAATATATTTAATAAATAAATTACTTGAAGGCGAAAATATAGCATTGATAAGTGATGCAGGAATGCCAGGAATTTCTGACCCAGGAGAGGATTTAATTAAGTTAGCAATAGAGCATAATATAGAAATAGACGTATTACCAGGAGCTACAGCATTTGTTGTTGCATTAGTTGGATCTGGAATGAATACTCATAAATTTGCCTTTGAAGGTTTCTTAGATAGAGACAAGAAGATAAGAAGAAGTAGATTGGAAGAAGTAAAAGAAGAAGAAAGAACTATGATTTTTTATGAATCACCTCATAGACTGAAAGATACCTTAAAAGATATGCTCAAAATTTTAGGAAATAGAGAAATATCAGTAAATAGAGAGCTTACTAAAAAGTATCAAGAAGTAATAAGACAAGATATTGAAACAGTTATAAATATATTTAACGAAAAAGATGTTAAAGGTGAATTTGTCTTAATTGTTGATGGATTTAAGGGCGAAAAAACTTTAGCGAATGATTATAGTAACTTGAGTGAAAGAGAATATGTAGAATCTCTTTTAGAAGATGGTATGAGTAAAAAGGATGCTATAAAAGTAGTTAGTAAAGAAAGAAAACTAAAAAAGGATGTTGTTTATAAGCAAGTATTAGACCTATAAAGAAGAGACGGGGTGATTTTATGGAGAACGTACTTAAGATAATTAATGGGATAAAAAGTAATAATGCCTGCGAAAAAATATGGGAGCTAGATGAAAGTGGAGTTTTAGAAGACATAATACCGGAAGTTAGTAGTATGAAAGAAGTAGGACAGTGTAAATATCACAAGGTTGATTGTTTTAGTCATACTATTTATGCATTGGAAGAATTCGAAAAACTTATAGAAGAAAACAAATTTCCAACTCATCTAAATAAAGGTATATGGAAATATCTAAATACAATAATAGAAGATGACCTAAAGACTTTAGATTTATTAAAACTAGGTGTTTTTTTACATGATATAGGAAAATCAAAAGCAAAAACTATAGACGAAAATGGAAGAACACATTATAAAGGACATGAAAAATTTAGTGGGGAAATTGCCCTAAAAGTAGGAAAAAATCTTAACTTATCACAAAAATCCATAGAATTAATTTATAACTATACTAGATACCATATGTATCTTCTTACTATTTATAAAAAAAGTGATGCGTCTCATGAAGTGCTAAAGGAGATGTTTAACAAATTACAAGATGATGTTATAGGAGTAATGTTATTAGGATTTGCAGATATTACTGCAACTAAAAGATTATTAGATACAAAAGAGGATGAAGATATTTTAAAATCATATATTTATTATGTTTTGACTGTTTATTTATATAAATACAAAAAAAATGTATCCTTTTAATATTAAAAGGATACATTTTTTATTACAAAATTGCTTTTGATTGTATTGGAGTCGATAGTATTACGGATGTTTTTGTTGAGCCGATTGTCTTAATACCATCAATAACATTTTCTAATTCATACATATCTTTCACAATGACTTTTAGAAGAGAACAATCGTTTCCAGTAACATGGTGACATTCGACTATTCTAGGATCATTTCTTGCAGCTTCTAAAAATGCCACGTATTTATCACTAGGTAGAGATATGTGTATAAATGCTTTTATTACTCTTCCTAAAGCATCTGGATTAACTATAGCTTTATATCCCTCTATAACACCAGATTCTTCTAATCTCTTTACTCTTTCTGAAACAGCAGGAGAAGTTAGTCCTACTATTTTACCTAAATCCTTCATAGAAATTCTACCGTCTTTTTGTAATATTTCTATGATTCTGTAATCTGTTACATCCATTGAGTGGCCCCCTTTTATTATTATAATGTATATTATAAGCGTTTTTTTGAATCTAGCAAGTCAGATTTTAGTGTCCAAAGGTTGTCCGATAAATCAACTTTATATTCTTTTGGGTTAGAAAATCTTTTATAAGCATCCCATAGAGTACTCAGTTGGTCATTAACATATTTCTTTATTTCATTAACGCTTTTAGAAACGTATTTACACTCACCATTTTTAAATAATGGTTTTTGAAGTTCTTTTATTGTGTATTTATGGAAAGTTTTACGCTTCCAAGTATATGTAGGGTCAAAAATCGTTAATGGTTTGCTTGTATTGATTTTTTCATCATGAAGCATGATTAAATCAGCTTCAGCCTTATTGTCTTCATTATATATCCTTACTACTTTTTTAAATCCTGGATTATTTATTTTTTCTGGCTCTTCAGAAACTTTAATTTTAGGAACTAGTGTGTCACCATCATAAGAACCAGCCAGTTTATAAACTCCTCCTAAAGATGGAGATTCAGCCGATGTAATTAATTTTGTACCAACGCCCCAAGAGTTTATTGCTGCACCACTTGACTTTAAGCTGGCAATAGTATACTCATCTAAATCATTGGAAGCAGTATATGATAAATCAGTATAACCTGCTTCTTCAAATAATTTTTTGGCTTCAACGGATAAGTATTGTAAATCACCGGAATCTATTCTAATTCCCATTGGTTTATGGCCTTTAGCTTTTAGTTCATCAAACACTTTTATAGCATTTGGAACGCCACTTTTCAAGACATCATATGTATCAACTAACAATAAACATTTATCTGGGTAAACATCCGCGTAAGCACGGAAAGATTCTAATTCATTGTCAAATTTTTGAACCCAACTGTGAGCTTGAGTACCAATAACAGGTATGTTAAACATTTTCCCAGCTAATACATTAGCAGTTCCGCTACATCCGCCTATTACGGCAGCTCTTGCTCCATAAGTACCTGCATCTGGTCCTTGAGCACGTCTAAGACCGAACTCAAAAACAGGATCCCCTGCAGCAGAATAACAAACTCTAGAAGCTTTAGTAGCAATTAGTGATTGGAAATTCACTATTGTAAGCAAAGCAGTTTCTATTAATTGAGCTTGATATAACGGTGCTTTAACTGTTATTACAGGTTCTTTTGGGAACATTATAGTCCCTTCTTCTACAGCATATATATCCCCAGTAAATTTAAAATCTTTTAAAAAGTCTAAGAATTTATCAGAAAATAAATCTAGGCTTTTTAAGTATTTTAAGTCATCATCTGAAAAATGAAGATTATTTATGTATTCTACTAATTGTTCTATACCGCAAATAATAGTATACCCACCATTACAAGCGTTTTTTCTGAAGAACATATCAAATACTACTATGTCTTCATGAATATTCTTCTCGTAGTATCCATTTAACATAGTTAATTGATACAAATCAGTAAGAAGTGTTAAATTTCTCATGGTATTTCTCCTTAAACATTTAAATAAATTAAAAAACCTTATACTTATACTAAAACATAATATACCTCAACTTTCAAGCATAAAGTATATGTAGAGTATTATAAAATAAGACATCATTTATTTTAAGTATACATCATAAAATGGTTTAAAGGAGGAGGATTTATATTAATAAATTATGGTTTTATATGATAGTCCTAGGTATAGTTGGGAGTATATGTTTTAACAATTTACCTCAAACAAATCAAGCAATACTAAATGAGGGAACAAGGGCTATTGAATTCGCCATAACATTGGCCAGTGTAATGGCACTTTGGATGGGTATAATGAATATTGCAAAAGACTCGGGATTAATAGATAAAATAGCGGATAAAATGAGTCCTTTAATGAAAAAGTTATTTCCTACTGTTCCGAAAAATCACAAAGCCATGTCTTATATGATTATGAACATGGTGTTAAATATGTTGGGGGCAGGAAACGGAGCAACAGCCTTTGGACTAAAAGCCATGAGTGAACTGCAAACATTAAATGCAAATAAGAAAAAGGCCTCTCCTGATATGATAATGTTTCTAGTCATTAATATTTCATCCATACAGTTAATTCCTTTTACTATGTTAAAAATAAGAATGGATGCAGGCAGTACAAATCCTAATTCTATAATTTTAACCACTTTATTTGCTACAATTATATCTACAATAGTAGGAGTTGTAGGTTGTAAATTATTACAAAGGAGGTATAAATAATGCTAGATTATTTTTCTAATGTAGCAATACCTGTAATAATTTTATTTATTGTTATCTATGGTAAGAAACAAAACATAGATATATATGAAAGTTTTATAAATGGAGCTATAGAGGGATTAAAAACTGCATGGAACATATTGCCCTATATAATAGGAATATTTTTAGCTATAGGAATTTTTAAATCAGGAAGAGGAATAGAAGTTTTGGAGTACATATTTTCACCTGTAGCTCAACTATTAAATATACCAAAGGAATTAATAGGCCTTATAATTGTAAAACCCTTGTCTGGAAGTGGGGCCTTAGGAGTGTATGCGGAATTAATCCAAAGGGTCGGAATTGATTCTCTTACAGAACAAATGGGATCTACTATGGTTGGAGCGTCAGAAACAATTTTTTATACAATGGCAATTTATTATGGTAGTTTGAAAATAAAAGATACAGGATATACTTTATTTTGTGCATTATTATGTCATATAGCAGGTGTGTTAGCTTCTGTGTATATTTGTTATTTAATATTATAATAAAATTTCAGCAATGGAGTTGACAAAAGCGATAGAGAAGGCAACTCATTGTCGATACGAGAAAAGGAAAATTTTACTTACATAGAGGATAATTGTTGACAATAAAATATAAATTTACTAAAATTAGAAACATAGTATTAAAAATTTGCAAGGGTCAAATCTTAAGTGATATATCCTTGTTATAGCTTCGAATAAAACCGTTGCTCAAAAGAATTGATTAATATCTGTATCAAAACTTTGATTTTGAGAATAATATTTAAAAACATATATAATAAAAGCTGAGAAGAGAAGAGTAAGTAAGAATTTTTTCTACAGAGAGCTAGGGTAGGTGGAAGCTAGCGCTAAAAGAATTACTGAAGATGGCCTTGGAGCTTTTTATCCGAAATAATTTAGGATAAAACATTTAGACATGTTATAGTCTACTAAGATATCTATTGTGAAAATAGTGTTTTTAAGCAACGTGAATTTTTCATGATAAATAAATTAGGGTGGTACCGCGAATAATCTCGCCCCTATGGACTCCATAGTGGCGAGTTTTTTATTTATAAAAATAATGTACAAGAGGAGGAAACAAAAATGACTAAACCAACATTTTATATAACTACGCCTATATACTATCCAAGTGGTAGATTACACATAGGTCATACTTATACTACTGTAGCAACTGATGCTATGGCTAGATTTAAAAGATTCTGTGGTTATGATGTAAAATTCTTAACAGGAACAGATGAGCACGGTGAAAAAATCCAAAAGAAAGCTATAGAACAAGGTGTAAGTGAAATAGAATACTTAGATGGAATGATAGCTGGAATAAAAGACCTATGGAAGACTATGGACATATCTTATGATGATTTTATAAGAACTACAGAAGACAGACATAAGGTTATAATACAAAAAATATTCACTAAATTATATGAACAAGGTGACATATACAAAGGTGAATATGAAGGAAGATACTGTACTCCATGTGAAAGTTTCTGGACGGAATCTCAATTATTAGAAGGAGATAAATGCCCAGACTGTGGCAGAGAAACTTATTTAGCTAAAGAAGAAGCTTACTTCTTTAAATTATCTAAATATGAAGATAGATTAAGAGAATTATTCCAAAATCCTAACTTCTGTTTCCCAGAATCAAGAAAAAATGAAATGGTTGCTAACTTCTTAGATAAAGGACTAGAAGATTTATGTGTAACTAGAACTACATTTGACTGGGGTATAAAAGTTCCTTTTGATGAGAAACACGTAATATATGTTTGGGTAGATGCTTTATGTAACTACATCACAGAATTAGGATATTTATCAGAAAATGATTCTGAAATGAAAAAATACTGGCCAGCAAATATCCAAGTTGTTGGTAAAGAAATCATGAGATTCCATACAATAATATGGCCAGCATTATTAATGGCACTAGATTTACCAGTACCACAGCAAGTATATGGCCATGGATGGATACTATTTGGAAATGATAAAATGAGTAAGTCAAAAGGAAATATAGTATATCCAGAGCCAATGATTGAAAGATATGGAATAGATACACTTAAATATTTCTTGCTTAGAGAATTTGCTTTCGGACAAGATGGAAGTTACACTCATAGAAACTTTGTAACAAGAATAAATACAGATCTTGCTAATGATTTAGGAAACCTAGTGAGTAGAACTGTATCAATGGTAGAAAAATACAACGATGGTATAATACCAGAGGCGATAGAATCTACTGAATTTGACTCAAGCCTAAAAGAACAAGCTAAATTATCAAGAGAAATATTTGAAACTCAAATGAACAAAATGCAATTCCATGAAGCATTAGAAGGTGCATGGAAATTAGTAAGAAGAACTAACAAATACATTGACGAAACTATGCCATGGGCTTTAGCAAAAGACGAAGCTAACAAAGGTAAATTAGATGCAGTATTATACAACTTATGTGAATCTATAAGAATAATAGCTACATTAATAAACCCTATAATGAAAACAACTGCTAACAAAATATATGACCAAATAGGAATAGCAGGACAAGAAGAATTAACAAATTGGGAAAGTACTAATTCATTTGGCTTAATTAAACCAAGAACAAAAGTACACAAAGGTCAAGCTTTATTCCCAAGACTAGACATCGAGAAAGAGGTAGCAGAATTGGAAGAATTATTTGCAGAAAAAACAGAAACAGTAGAAGAAGTAGCTCCATTAGAGCACAAAGAATTCATAGGAATAGAAGAATTAGACAAAGTAGAATTAAGAGTTGGTAAAATATTATCTTGTGAAAAACATCCTAAAGCTGACAGACTTTTAGTTTCTCAAGTTAAATTAGGACCAGAAACTAGACAAATAGTATCAGGAATAGCTAAATGGTATAAGCCAGAAGAAATGGTTGGAAAAGAAGTCATAGTAGTTTGTAACTTAAAACCAGTTAAATTAAGAGGTGTTGAATCTCAAGGTATGATATTAGCTGCAGGAAATGACGGAGACGACTTAATAGTTCCAGTTGCAACTGGAGCAAATGATGGTAGTGAAGTTAGATAAGGAGATGTAACTATGTTATTTGACTCACATGCTCACTTAAATGATGAGAGATTTGATGAAGATAGAGAAGCGTTAATATCTTCTCTTCAAGAAAAAGGTGTAGATTTAGTTGTTAATCCAGGTGCGTGTATAGCAACATCTATTAGCAGTATAGAGCTTGCTAAAAAACACAATTTTATATATGCAGCAGTTGGAGTTCACCCTCACGATGTGGGCGAATTAGATGAAACCGCTATTGATACGCTTAGAAAATTAGCAATAGAAAACGAAAAAGTAGTTGCAATAGGAGAAATAGGGTTAGATTATTACTATGACAATTCTCCAAGAGAAGTTCAAAAAGAATGGTTTATAAAACAAATTGAACTAGCTAATGAACTAAAGTTACCTATAATAATTCACGACAGGGATGCTCATGGAGATACTTTTGAAATAATTCAAAAGTACAAAAGTCCAGAGATTGGTTGCGTATTACATTGTTATAGTGGAAATGTGGAGTTAGCTAAAGAATATGTGAAGATGGGATGTTATATATCTTTATCTGGAACAGTTACCTTCAAAAACAATAAAAAAACTAAAGAAGTAGCAAGAGAAATACCTTTAGATAGATTGTTTATAGAAACTGATTCACCATATATGGCACCAACACCACATAGGGGAAAAAGAAATGACCCATCATTAGTACAATTTGTAGCTGACACAATAGCTATTGAAAAAGGTGTTTCTTATGAAACAGTTTGTGAAGCAACTAAAGAAAATGCGAAAAGATTCTTTAATATAAAATAATAAAAAGACTTATATCTAATTAAATGGATATAAGTCTTTTTTATATATAAATATATTTTTTGGATATACATAATTGTATTAACTGTATAGTATATAGTTATACAGTTAATACAATTTATATAAAGGGGAGTATTTATGTTTGGTTTATCAGAACGTTCATTTAAACTAATTAATATTATTTTAGTAATGTTTGTTCCAATTGTTTTAATATTTATATTTGATGGGGTGTTTATAGCTATAAAAAATATAAAGAATAAATCTATAAAACACAGATAAAAGGAGGGATTATGAAAGTAATTATTTTAAATAATTCAGACTTGCCAATATACTTGCAAATCGTAAATCAAATAAAAGAGCAAATATTAAGTGGCAAAATAGAAGAAAATCAGATGCTACCTTCTATGAGATCCTTGGCAAAAGACTTAGGTATTAGTTTTATAACTACTAAAAGGTCTTATGAAGAATTAGAAAAACAGGGTTTAATTAATACAGTACCAGGTAAAGGTTGTTTCGTGTCTCACTTTAATAAGGAACTAGTATATGAAGCCAAGATGAGAGAAATAGAAGAAAAATTAGAAGAAGCTATAAATTTATCTAATAGTTTAGGATTGTCAAAAGAAGAGCTAATTTCTACATTAGAAAATATTTATGAGGGGGAATAAAATGCTAAGATTAGAAAGCATAAGTAAAAAATTTGATAATTTTGAGTTGAAGGATATATCCTTTCATTTAAAAGAGGGTTTTATAATGGGACTTATAGGTCCGAATGGATCAGGGAAAACAACCTTGATTAAATTAATAATGAATTTACTACAAGCTGATGAGGGAAAAATTTATTTTCAAGGAAAAGATATATTAGAAAATCCTAAAGAATTTAAAGAAAATATAGGATTTGTTTATGATAATTTATATTTTTATGAAAATCTAAAAGTTAAAGATTTTAAAAATGTTGTGTCATCTTTTTATTCAAAGTTTGATAGTGACAAGTTTGATAGCTGCTTATTTAAATTTAAAATAGACAAAAATTCAAAAATAAAAAATCTATCAAAAGGCCAAAATATAAAACTGATGTTGGCTAATGCCATTTCTCATAATGCAAAGTTACTTATATTAGATGAGCCAACATCAGGACTTGATCCTATTTTTAGAAAAGAAATGATAGAGATACTTCAAGAAGAGTTGGGAAATGGAGATAAGAGTGTTATTATTTCAACTCATATTACACAAGACTTAAGCATGGCAGCAGATTACATAACTTTTATAAATAATGGAGAATTAATATTTAGCGAAGATAAAGAAATTATAAGTGAAAGTTACAAGATAATTAGATTTGAAAAAAAAGATTTGGATAATTTACAGATCGAATTAATAAATAAAAAACATACTGACTATTATAGTGAAGGGTTATTTATAGATGAAGACAATAATATTAATGGATTAAATATTCAAAAAGCAAGCCTAGAAGATATCATATATTACTATGGAAAGGAGCTGTAAAATGTTTAATTTACTGAAAAAAGATTTAATATGTTGTTTTAAAGTAGATACAAAAACAATTTTAAAACTTATAATAGGAATATTTTTAATATCAATTACTTTAATACCTTCAATATTTACACCACTATCAACAGTAACATTAACTTTCTTTTTAAGCTATATTTTTATATTCAGAAGTTTTTATTTAGATGAACTTAATAAATGTGATTATTTTTTTAATAGCATGCCTATTGAAAAAGATGATATTGTTTATAGTAAATATTTATTTGCAACGGTAATTATAATTGGCTCACTACTGTTGTCATATTTTTGTTCCAAAATAGCAAATAATATATTGGAATTTAGAAACTTTAATATGGATGTAGTTCTAATTTCTTTAATTTTAGTACTATTATTTATATCTATAACATTTCCGTTAACCTTTAAGTATGGATATAGAAAATCCTATATAATTTTAAATATGATTATAGCAGTTGTTGTAATGATGGGAATATTTAGGGCGCGAAATATGCAAACTTTTATGATGGGTGAATGGGAAAAAGCTCCTATTTTAATAGATAAAACATTAATAGTAAAATTGATTTTAGTAATAATTATGTATTTAGTATCTATGTATATTTCAAAGAAAATTTATAATAAAAAAGAAATTGCACAGTAAGGAGTGATAGTAGATGGATAAAAAGTTTTTTAAGGCTAGTATATTTATATGTTTACCAATTATTTTCCTACTTTGTATTTTCGCATTTAGTTTAAAAGATGCCAATGAGTATAATTGGGACACTGAAGATATGTATACAGTGAAGTATAAAGATTATAAATCAAATAGTGACAGTCACATTATAACTGTAACTTTTAAAAATAATACGAATAATATAGCATCATTAAGTGATTTGAGACTTTCCTTTGAATACATTGGTGAAAGTAACAACGTAGGAAATTTTTATTTTGAGGGAGAAGAAGAGGGCAATTTTGACGGTGATTATGTTTATGGCATAGATGGAGGAAAAGAAAGAGATATTATTTTTAAAATTCCTAAATCAATTAAGATTGATGAAAGTCAGTACAATACAAAATCTATAGATGTTAATTGTATGGCTCAGTTTTATAAATTTAGGAAAGGTAAAAATAGTTTATTGTTTTTAGTATGTTCTTCAGGAGGAGAAACTAGAATTAAAAAAACAGATGTTTAGAAAGGTATAAAAAACATATTATCTAAAAATAGTTGAAAATGATTATCAATGTTGGTATAATGAATGCGTAGTGATAATAATTATCAATTAAGAGGGGGATAATATGAAATTTGACTGTAATAAAAATTGTTGTGAAAATAAATCAAATTCAATATATATAAAAAGAATACTAGAAATGATAGGTGCTGTAATTTTGGGATCAAAACCATCAGAAATTATAAATGTACCAGGTAGTAATGAAGAAAAGAAAGTAAAGCTTGTACAAATAGAATCTTTTTTTAGTCATTGTTCTAGAGTTACGTACAGAATAATTACTACACATGATGGAGGAAAAAGAGTTTTATTTATTAACGAAAAATCTATGGATAAAGTGCTGTCAAATAAAAGATGTATAAACTTCTTAAAATTTGTTGGGTACTCATCTAAATATAGGTTGAATGATTATATGGATGAGTTAGTGTATAGACTTCAATCTGAAGAATTTCCTCATGAAATCGGAGTATTTTTAGGATATCCTCTTAAAGATGTATTAGGGTTTATGGGATATGGCAAAAACGAATTAGTAGAAATACGCAACTGGAGAATTTATGGAGACCAAAAGACTTCTTATGAAGTTTATAATAATTTTATGAGAGATAAAGCCATCATGAAGGAGATGGTTCAAAGTATGAACATAACTGAGTTAAAAAGAGCTATATAGAATTTAAAATTAACAAATATCTGCATAAAAAAGACACTATTTTATATCTATTTTTAAGTGTCTATAAGTAGTGTAAAATAAAATAGAAAAATTTATAACTTTTTATTGTTTTCATGGGTCTAATATGTGAAGGGAGGCGTAGTATAGATGCATATAAATTAAAGGAAAAATCTAAATTTAAAGATAGACCAATAATGTTATGTTTAGTTATAAACAAAAATAAGGTAATAGGGGCCTACTTAGATTATGATGGGTATTATCCGAGTATTTCACCTATTAATTTTAAAGAAAATATTAAGTAGTAAAGATTTATACAATCAAAATAAAAATAGTAGCTTATGTAAGCTACTATTTTTATTTATTAAAGACAAGATTTTATATAATCAACAGGAACATCCATTTTAATAGCTACATTTTCAGCAGACATTCCTTTATTTATAAATCGTCTAACTACCTTATTCATATTTTCTCCAACTTCAATAATGTGTTTATCAGGATCATAAAAACGGACAACTCGCTGACCCCAGGAATGTTCAATAATAGGATGGACATAACATATTCCTGGAATTTGATTCAATTTTGAGATGAAATTATCAAAGTCATCTTCTTCGAAATATAACTCACTATTATTTGCACCAAAGAAAACTTCATTTTTGGGCTTATTTATAAAACTACACCAAGACTCCTTTGTTTGGAGGGCTATTCCCCCAGTTAAAGTTACATTTGCCCCAAAATCTAAAACAATATCTAAATCTAAAACAGTAGAATAAAATAGTTTAGACTTTTCCATGTCAGAAACTACTATTAATGGGTTTGCAAATTTCATATTAATCACCCCTTTATTAAAATTATATATTAATTAAATTCTAGCTAAAAACTGTAAGGGTTGTAAATAATAAAGTTTACATAGCAATAATGATAGCTTATACTAGTATTAATATTTTAATTTAATGAGGTGAATAGATGAAGTTAGATTTAGAAAATATGCTATACATATTAATATATATGACATTTTTTCTATCAATTATAAGTTGTATAGCTTATTTTTGTAAAAAAAGAATATCTCATCAAATTGAATATATTTTAATAAAAAATATATCTCTAGATATGTTTAAGTACTCTGAGAAGCTAGAACCAAAAGAGTATTTCAGTTATCAAAAGTATGATATTTGGAGGTATTGTAGCTTATTTTAATTGAAATGAAACATTTTATAAAACCAAACTAAAAATCAAAGGAGATAATAAAATGAATTTCATTTCAGGTATGTTACAAGATTTATTAAATATATTATTCAGTTTTACAGGGGATTTAGGGATTGCCATAGTAGTTATCACTTTAATGGTAAAATTAGTTTTAATGCCTCTATCTCTAAAACAAAAATTTGCGATGAGAAAACAACAAGACTTGGTAGAAAAAATGAAAGACATAAAAGAAAAATACAAAAATAATGCTAAGGAAATGGAAAAGCATCTGCAAGAACATTCAATGGAAACTATGAAAAGTATGATGGGATGTTCAACAATTTTACTACAAACGCCAATAGTATGTGCACTTTACCAAACATTTTTAAATATGCCGAATACGTCACCAAGTGTGTTAATACCATGGATTAGTAGTTTAAATGTTAGTGATAATTTATTTATAATACCTTGTATATATACTTTAACTATGTTGGCTCCAAATTTAATAAGTATGATACCTTATTTTAGAACAAGCTCACAAGTTATGTTTAATAAGCAAATGATTATATCCACAGTAATTATGGGGATTTTGTTAACAGCAAGAACTCCTGTAGCAATAGGGCTATATTTTATAACAAGTAGTTTATATACTTTAGTGGAAGATATCTGTTTTAGAATATACTTAAAGAATAAAGGTAGCTTAATTTAATTGATAATAGAAACCTGCTTCAAGTTTTGGAACAGGTTTTTTTAATCTATATAATAATTGAATATATTAATATGGAAAATGTCTAAGAAGTGTCTTAGGCATTTTTTGTTTGAAATATTGACAACATGGAAACTATAATTATAAAACCTTATAAGGAGTATATGTTATGAAATGTGATGTTGTAATTATTGGAGCGGGTCCTGGAGGGGTAGCTGCTGCTCATAATTTAATAAACAATAATATATCTTGTATTTTAATAGATAAGCAAAAATTTCCGAGAAATAAACTTTGTGCAGGCGGAATAACTTATAAAACTTTTGAATTAATTAAAACTCTAAAGTTACACAATGAATTTAATACTGAAAACTCAGTACTAAGTGAAGGTGGTAGTTTATATTTAGAGTATAAGCACATAGCTGATATAAAAACTAAAGGGTTAACTTATTTAGTAGATAGATTTGAATTTGATGATTATTTAGTTAAAGAGTATAAGAAAAAGGATGGTATTTTTATAGAAGGTACTGGCGTTAGAAAAATTAATACAAAAGAAAACATAATAACTTTATCTGATCACCGAGAAATTAAGTTTAAATATTTAATAGGTGCAGATGGAGCTGTAGGTATAACAAAAAAGTTAGTTGATGAAAAATTTAATGCAAATGGATTTTGCCTACAAGTAGAAGTTGACAAAAATAAGTTTAATTATGAGGGAAATAATATGTCTTTGTATTATGGAATTATTCCACAAGGATATGCTTGGATATTCCCAAAGAAAAATAGCTTTACCATTGGTTTTGGTGGAAACTATGATAAAAAAATAGACTATCATAAAGAATTTGAAAAATTTTTAAATAACTTGGGTATAACTTGTGAAAGAAAAAAATTCAAAGGTGCTATGTTACCTTTTGGTGAATACATAAAGACTCCAATTAATAAGGAAAGAAATTTATTACTGGTTGGAGATGCAGCAGGTTTAGTGGACCCATTTACAGGAGAGGGAATATATTTTGCCATGTTATCGGGAATAAAAGCATCCAATACGATTATTAATGCTTTAAAAACAAATGATACAAATGAGATTGATAAATATATTGATGAAATTAATGAAATCACCAAAAGCATAAGTAAAGGTGCTAAGCTTAAGAAACTAGTTTATAAATTTAGAAAGCCTATTTTTAACGCTATGAAAAATGAGAAATTCGGAAGTTATATATTTAATGACTGTTTGTATGAATCAAATTATGATTTATTAGAAATTGTACTTCATCATAGATAAATACTTAAAAAGGGAATGTATATTCAAAAATGAAAAAATTATAGAAAATGTTTATAATATAAAAAATAATAGTACAATTATATTAAAGTTAATATCTGGGAGGGAATAAAGATGGAGAGTAATTATAAAGTAGCATATTATAATGAGTGGAAAACACTGCAAAAAAGAGATTTTAAAAACGTGGAAGAAATAAGAAATGTTACATATGACGAAGATAAGAAAGAATTTTATATAAAAGTATTTAATAGAGAATACATCTTAAATTGTAATGATGAAACAATAAGACGAAGTGATGATAATCAAATACCAAGTGCAGAAACTGGGGTTATGATATTAAATTATTTGTCCTTTACAGAAAATAATATAGATAAAACTAACAAGTGGGTAAGTCTAAAAGAAATACCAAATGGAGGGATGATGTTTTATCCGGCTTTCTATAAAAGTAGTATAGTCAGTTTAATTAACACCTTTGGTTATAATTCATCAAAATTAAGAAAGTGTGGAGAAAATCTGGGTGGAAAAGAAATAAAAATGGGTGATGTAGCATTTGAGTTTGAAGTTTTTCCAAAGGTATTTTGTCGTGTTGTAATATGGGAAGGTGATGATGAAATTTCTCCAAGTGCCACACTTTTATTTGATTCTTCTGTGCAATACATGATGCATGTGGAAAGTATAATTGGTCTAGGAGGATATGTAATTAATAAAATTATTAATGAGACAGGAAGAGATTAATATATGTAATCAGTTATTTTAAACCTTGATTAAATCTAGTAAAAAACGTAAAATATAAAGATATGATATTAAAGAACTGAATTTAAAATAATTATAATAAATAGATTAAAAGGTGATTATATAAAATGATAAAAGAAATAATAGTAGTTGAAGGAAGAGATGACGTTACTGCTGTAAAAAGAGCGTTGGATTGTGAACTAATAACTACTGGAGGATTTGGATTCCCTAAAGGAGTTATGGAAAGAATTAAAGCAGCTCAAGAAAGAAGAGGTGTTATAATTTTTACTGATCCAGATTTTGCAGGAGAAAAAATTAGAAAAAAAATAGCAGCAGAAGTACCAGGATGCAAGCATGCATTTTTACCAAGAGAAGAAGCCAAAAAAGATGGAGATATAGGAATAGAGAATGCATCTCCAGAAAGTATACTAAGAGCTCTAAATAAGGTTAGAACTGAAAGCACAGAAAAAAGAACTGAATTTTCACAAGTTGACTTAGTAACAAACGGACTTATAGGCAATGAAGATGCATCTTATAGAAGAGATACTGTAGGGCAAAGACTAGGAATTGGATACGGAAATGCTAAGCAATTTTTAAACAGATTAAATAACTACGGGGTTTCAAGAGAAGAGTTTAACAAGGCAATAGAAAGTTTATAAGGAGACGAATATGGATAGATTATCATCGCATAAGGCAACAAAAGAAGTTGTTCAAAAACATAATTTTAAATTCTCAAAGTCATTGGGACAAAACTTCTTAATAGATACAAACGTAATAGACAGAATTATTGAAGGAGCAAGAGTTAAAGAAGGAGATTACGTAATAGAAGTAGGACCAGGAATCGGAACACTTACAAAAGAAATGGGTAAAACGGCACAGAAAGTTGTTGCCATTGAAATAGACAAAACATTAATTCCTATATTAGAAGAAACTTTATCAGATTTCCCTAATATAGAAGTAATTAATAAAGATATATTAAAAGTTGATGTGCAAGAACTAGTAAAAGAAAAATTAAATGGAGGGCCAGTAAAATTAATAGCGAACCTTCCATACTACATAACTACACCAATAGTTATGAAGTTTTTAGAAGAAGATATACCAGTAACTGATATAGTTGTTATGGTTCAAAAAGAAGTTGCTGATAGAATGAATGCTAAGCCTAACACTAAGGATTACGGAGCATTATCAGTAGCAGTTCAATATTACTGTGATACAGAAATAGTCGCAAAAGCTCCGAGACATATGTTTATGCCACAACCAAATGTTGATTCAACAGTTATAGGACTTCATGTAAGAGAAGAACAAATATATCATGTAGATAATGAAGATGTATTCTTCAAAACTGTTAAAGCATCATTTGGGCAAAGAAGAAAAACTCTTCTTAATTCATTAGGAGGACTTGGATTTTTAACTAAGGATCAAATAAGAGAGGCTTTACAAGAAGCCAATATAGATGAAAAAAGAAGAGGAGAAACTCTATCAATAGAAGAATTTGCAGCATTATCAAATGCAGCAAATAGAATTCACAACGAAAATAAATAATTACTTAAAGTCAGTCTTAGGACTGGCTTTTTTGTGCAAAAAATTTCAAATGGAGTTATTGGTAAAAAATGGTTTACAACTATATCCATTAGTGATACATTATAAATAGATATAGATATATCCATTAGTGATATATCTTAAAAAGATATAAAAAGGTAGAAGGTGGTTAAAATTAGTAGAAATAATTCTTTACAAGAAGAACAATTGACAGAACCAGGCTATTATATATTACTAGCATTACTAGTGCCAATGCATGGATATGGAATATCTAAATATATAGAAGAACTAACACAAGGAGAAGTTTCAATAGGTCCTGCAACTATGTATACTATGCTGAAAAAAATGCAAGTACAGAGTTATATAACTTTAGAGGGAGAAGAATCAAGAAAAAAAATCTACAAGTTAACAGATAAGGGAAATATGGTTATTAGAAAGGAACAAGATAGAAGATACAAAATGGCACTTCATGGTGTTAAAGCTTTTGAAAGAATAGGAGGAAAATAAGGCATATGAGCAAACAATTTAAATATAAAATGAGTGGTGGATTAGTTTTATCTGAAGAAAAAGATATGAATAAGCTTAGTAAATTGGCAAAAGAGGGGTGGATATTGGAATCTTTTGAAAAGCTATCGTATAAACTAAGAAAAGATGAACCAGAAGATGTTGTTTATTGTTTGGATTTTAATGAGGATAAAGATGATGAAAAATCTTATTTAGAGTTATTTGAAAATACTCCATGGGAATATGTATGCTCATGTGAAGGATATTATTTTTTTAAAGCACCAGTAGGTACAAAACCTATTTATACAGATAAAACAAGTAAAAGTTTAAAATACGAAGTTTTATATAAATCAATAAAAAGAGAGATAGTAGTTATATTAGCAATTGTAGTTTTATGTATGATAGGAGCACACCTTTCACGATCAATTTTTATTAATTCAATATGGATGAAAATATTTAGAATGGGATTATATATAGTAGCAGGTGGAGGTTTAGGCTTAACAGTTTCACTATTAATATGTGCAATAAAAGCTTACAAAAATATAGTTAAATAATATAAATTTTAAAGTAGAATGAAGCATTTTATTAACAAATAAGTGGAATAAAATGCTTCATTCTATTTTTATGTGACAAAAACTAATACTGAAATAAATAGCTAGTTTAGTTATATGAAAAAATTCAGATATATTCATAGTACTTAATAAATAAGTTATTACATATAATTTCTTGAGAGATTATGTTAAGGGGTGAGAAACTGATGGCTACCAAAAGAAAGTTTAAAAGAGATTATATTATGCTAGAAGCTAAAGACATGAACTATAGATTTAAAGATAAGGTATCGCCAAAGGCTTTTGTGAAAATTGAAGTCACTGATGAGAAATCAGTTATAGCTTTGTATGCTGAAAACCTAAAAAGTGTAAGTGAAGGATATTCAGTAGTAGCAATAAGAAGTGACTACGAAACCATAGATTTAGGTAACTTTAATGTTAATAGTCAAGGAAAAGGTGAGTTTAGCCTGGATATGGGTGATGAAGACATAGACATAAAAGGAATAGCGGTTGTACAAGATAGAGCAGTACCACTTATAGGTTTTAAGGGGAGCAAAATAGAAAACTTTGAAGAAATATTATTTCCGCCACAATATGAGTTTGAAGAAGTTGATGATGACGAGTATGAATACGAAGAAGTAGAATATGTTGAGGTGGATGATGTTATTGATGACGAACCTATTGATTATGAAGATATAAATGAAGAAGAAGTAGACGATGACGAGTATGAGGAATACGAGGAATATGAAGAAATAGAATATATTGAAGAAGATGAAATGAGAGATAATGAATATGAGTATGAGGAAGTTATTTATGAAGAAATTGAAGAAGGTGAATACGAGGAAGTAGATGATGATGAATATGAAGAAGTTCATCCTAATATACAGCACAAAGTTCAAGAAAAGAAAAATACTAAAAGTAGAGATGATGACTATATTGAAAAGAAAATAAACAAAGCCAAGTCTGTTTTAGAAAAGCAATACACAAAAAATGCTTATGAAACAGTAAAAACAAAAACAGAATCAACAAAAACAGCTGGGACATTATTAATGCCAAGACAAATAAAAAAAGGTTTAAAATATTTTAGAGAAGTAAAACCTTTTGTAGCAGATTATATTGATAGTACCAGATGGTGGAAAATGGAAATTAATCCAACGACTTTATGTGGATATACAATGCCATACTTAGGTTATGTAAATTCTTTAAACTACACTATGTACAGCGATGCTATAATGCAATCTTATAAATACAGACACTACTTATTTGGAGTACAGTATGATGAATATAATAAGAGACAATATTACATTTATGCAGTGCCAGGAAGAAAAAATGAACAACCAGATAAAGGAAATACAGGATTTACAAGATATCAAGCATGTGATAATAGAAATAATTCTTTAGGTTACTGGTTATGTTTTGTGGATTGTAAAGCGAGAAGAATAGTTAAATAAACGGTTTATATTATATAATACACATGAAATAGTAAGTTAGATGTAATGAAAAGAACTATTTAAAATAAATTAATCTTAAAATTAACAGCAAAAAGTTATATAATAGTTATATAAAACATTTAACCGGGGGTAAGACATGGCTAGAAAAAGAAGAATAAAAAAATCAGTGTTTTTAGTTGCAGCTATTATACTATTTTTTGGTGTATATATTATATCGTTTACTCTTTTCTCTAATAAAGACAATAGCAGTAAAGACAATGCAGTGAAAATAGAAGAGCCTGAAGATAATAGATCTTTACTTAAACAATTAGAGGAAAAAGATAAGATATATTTATCTGATGGTACTGTATCAGATGTTAGAGTTGATGAGCAATTATTAGAAGAGTTAAGATACTCTTTTGAGGATATTAGCAAAATAAGAAAACCAGCATCTTATGAGTCTACTTATGAAGGATATTCAGATGATGGACTAAAGTTTTCAACAAATTTAGATGTAATAAGAATTTATACAGTCAATGAAGAAGAATACTATAAAATTCCTGTAGCATCTAAAGATGAATTAAAAAAAATATTAGATAAGGGTATCTATACATCATTTGATTTTATAAAGCAATATAAAACATGGAAAGAAGTTAAGATAACTTATAAAGACACAACTAAGAATTTAAGCAAGTGGAAATATGATGACATAGCCAATACAATGGCTGCGAAGAGAGTGGTTGGTAAAGTACAACCAGAAAAAAGTAAGGAAAGAAGTAAATATAATTTTGTAATTGAAATTAAAGCCGATAATTATGAAGCCAAAGTTGAAGTTATGGGAGCTAACTACGTACAAATAGAATCCAAAGGATTAAATTCTTATTACGAAGTGCATACAGCTTTATATGATTATATTAAGGATGAGGTTTTTCAATTATCTAAATAATAAAAAAGTAGAAAATTTGATAAGTCAAATTTTCTACTTTTTTTATTATTACTTATTTTCTTCAAGTAATAATTCACCTATACGGTAAACAGGGCCTGCACCAGCAGTTATTAGTAAATCGTTAGGTTTCATATTAGCTTTTAGGTAATCAACAATATCTTCGAATTTGCTGATATATATAGCATCCACATTGTTGTGATATAGTTTTTCAACCAAGTCTTTAGAATGAATATCTCCTGGATCATCTTCTCTAGCAGCATATATGTCAGTTATTATAACTTTGTCTGCAGAGTAGAATGCTTCTCCAAATTCATTGAAAAGAGATTTTGTTCTACTATAAGTATGAGGTTGGAATACACACCATAAAGTAGATTTTTTTAGTTTTTTAGCAGCAGCTAAAGTTGCTTTTAATTCTGTTGGATGATGAGCATAATCATCAACGATTAAGGCATCGCTATAAGTACCTTTAATCTCAAATCTTCTTCCAACACCTGTGTACTTGATTATGCTATTCTTCACATCTTCTACGCTTATTCCAGATACTAAAGAAACTATTATTGCAGAAGTAGCATTGTAAATGTTGTGTACACCAGGAACTGATAGTTGGAATGTTCCTAAATCTTTTCCAAAGTAAGTTAAATCAAATGATCCAAACCCGTTATCATTAAAATGAATATTTTTAATAATAACATCATTGAAAGCTTCCTTACCATACTTGATTATATTAGCCTTAACATCATGTAATATTCCATCTGTATTAGGGCTATCACCATTTATTACAAAGTGACCATCTTTAGGTAATAACTTTCCGAATTTGTTAAATGAAGCTTTAATTTCTTCTATTCCAGAAAAATAGTCAAGATGATCTTCCTCTATATTTAAAACAATTGCTATTTTAGGATTAAAGTTCAAAAAACTATCAGTATACTCGCAAGCTTCTGTTATGAAGTTTTGAGAGTTACCTATTTTTACATTACCACCAATTGATTTTAAGTTACCACCAACTAATATTGTTGGATCTAAGTTAGTTGAACCAAATATAGTTGATAACATAGAGGTAGTAGTAGTTTTTCCATGAGTACCTGAAACTGCTATTGAGTTTTTATACTCTCTCATTATTTGACCTAAAAATGCAGCTCTATTTATTGTCAGTATATTTTTGTCTTTTGCAGCCATAAGCTCTTCATTGTCTGTGTGTATAGCAGCAGTGTAAACTACCATATCTAATCCATTAGCAATGTTTTCTTTTTTTTGGCCAATATAAATTTTTGCACCTTGTGCTTGAAGTTTATCTGTCATTGAAGATTTGCTCATGTCTGAGCCTGAAACTTCGTAGCCCTTATTAAGGCAGATTTCAGCTAAAGCACTCATACTTATTCCGCCTATGCCGATGAAGTGTATCTTCATAATAATAAAACCACCTTTCATTTAATTTATTTCTATGAATAAGAACAATTTTTGTGGTATAATTAAATAATGTTCAATATTTTAAGTATCATATGCATATACTAATTCATATATTATAGTTTATTTATTTTTTTGTAATATATGAAACATAACTAATATTATATCATATAATAAAATCTTATGCATTATTTACTTTATACCATAAATGTTGTAATTGTAGGAGGTTACTGAAACAATGAAGTTTAAGAGAACGGAAAGAATTGGTGCTATAGTCAAGATATTATCTGACAACCCAAATAAAATTTATACATTAAGCTATTTCACAGAAACATTTAATGCTGCCAAGTCTACAATTAGTGAAGATTTATTAGTTGTAAAAAATGTATTCGAAAAATTACAATTAGGTAAAGTTATAACAATTTCTGGAGCGGCTGGTGGAGTAAAATACATACCTAAAACATCAATACAAGAAAATCAAAACTTCCTAATGGAATTATGTGAAAAAATAAGTTCCCAAGATAGAATTTTATCAGGAAGATTTCTATATTTAATAGATTTAATATATGATCCAACAGTTGTAGCTAAAATAGGAAAAATATTTGCTTCAAACATAGATTACTCTGAAGCAGATTATGTAGTTACTATGGAAACAAAGGGGATACCTATGGCTCTTATGACTGCAAAAGCTATGAATTTACCATTAGTTATAATAAGAAAAGACATAAAGGTTTCTGAAGGACCAACATTAAGCATGACTTATGTTACAGGATACAATTCAAAAGTAGAAAGTATGAGTTTACCAAGAAAAGCTATCAAGCCAGGAAGTAAAGTTATTCTTATAGATGACTTTATGAGAGGTGGAGGAACAATAAAAGGTATGACTCAACTTATGCAAGAATTCGGTGCAGAAGTAATAGGAACAGGAGTATTCATAACAACATCAATACCAGAAAATAAATTAGTTGAAGATTATATATCTTTAATAGAAATAGATACAAGAGAAAATGAAATAGTTGTTAAACCGAATTTGAAAACATTTAAAGATGAATATAGAACTGAAGACGTTGTGGATACTACTTTAGATAATGTGGCTGATGATGAAATTGATGAGTAATTCAAACTAATTCCAACTGTATAATTATTTTTATGGATAAAAAATAAAAAAAACTCAGAAAAATTAAAGGAATTTGTTAAAAAGTATAGAATTATTTACCAAACAGTTTATAATTATATTGGGTAAATTGTATTTTGTCAAAATCACAAAGGGGGATATTGAGGTATGAACATAACTGACGTAAGAGTAAGAAAAATTACTGATGAGGGGAAAATGAAATGTATAGTTTCAATAACTTTTGATAATTTATTCGTAGTGCACGACATAAAGGTTATCGAAGGTCAAAATGGGCTATTCATAGCTATGCCAAGTAGAAAAGTTGGAGAAGGTAACTTTAGAGATATCGCTCATCCAATAAATGCAGAAATGAGACAAGTTTTAGAGGATGCAGTTTTAAAAGCATATGAAGAAGCATTAGCTCAATTAGAAGTTGCTGCAGAATAATTAAATAAAGTGGGAATATTTTAAAAATTTGCAATAAATAAACGAGTCGACTTAATCGGCTCTTTTTTAATATAAAATATACGATTATTAAGATAATAATGTATTATTTTTATTTTATAGCTAATAATAAAAATATCTAAATAAAAATGTTACAAAATAAAAAATATTATTAGATTTGAAGAAATGTTGACAAAAACATGAAATAAAATTATGATTATATCATAAGATATAATATAAAAATTAGTTTTATATAAAGGCAATGATAAGAACAAGTAATAATTAATAAAGATAAACAGAAAGTTACCGGTTGATGAGAGGTGCATATACAATTAATTATGAATACATCTTTGAGCTTCACACCGAAAAATGTTGAGTAGGCTGTGACGAATTTGACACACGTTATAGTGTCATAGTATTTATTTAGATACTAGCTGAGGTAAACAGTGTGAACTGTTTATAAATGAAGGTGGTAACGCGAGATATGCTCTCGTCCTTTTTAAGGACGAGGGCTTTTTTTATTATAACAAATTATAAAATTGATTTTTAAAATATAATTATAAAGGAGAGGAACACTATGTCAATGACGACTTACGATGAATTAGTTGCTAGAGGATTGGTTGCTCAAGTAACAGATGAAGAAGAATTAAAAGAACTTATAAATGCAGGTAAAGCAGTATTTTATATAGGATTTGATGCAACTGCAGATAGTTTACATGTAGGACATTTTATGGCCCTATGTTTAATGAAAAGACTACAGATGGCAGGAAATAAACCAATAGCACTTGTTGGTGGAGGAACTACAATGGTAGGGGATCCATCTGGAAGAACAGATATGAGAAAAATGATGACTCCAGAGCAAATAAATTACAACTGTGAATGCTTCAAAAAACAAATGAGTAAATTTATAGAATTTGGTGAAGATAAAGCTTTATTAGTTAACAATGCGGATTGGTTGTTAGATTTGAATTATGTAGAATTATTAAGAGAAGTTGGAACTCACTTTAGTGTTAATAGAATGCTTAGCTTTGAATGTTACAAAAGTAGAATGGAAAGAGGACTTAGTTTCTTAGAATTTAACTACATGATAATGCAAGCTTTTGACTTCTATCATTTATACGAAAAATACGGATGTCAAATGCAATTAGGTGGAAATGACCAATGGAGTAATATGCTTGCTGGTACAGAACTAATAAGACGTAAATTAGGAGAAAATGCTTATGCATTAACTATAACTTTACTTCTTAACTCAGAAGGAAATAAAATGGGTAAAACAGCTAATGGTGCAGTATGGCTAGATCCAAACAAAACTTCTCCATTTGAATTCTACCAATACTGGAGAAATGTTGGAGATGCTGATGTATTCAAATGTATGCGTATGTTAACATTCTTACCATTAGAAGAAATAGAAGCTATGGAAAAATGGGAAGATAATAAAATAAATCAAGCTAAAGAAGTTTTAGCATTTGAATTAACTAAGTTAATCCATGGTGAAGAAGAAGCTACAAAATCACAAGAAAGTGCAAGAGCTTTATTCTCAGGAGCAGCACATGATAACATGCCTACAACAGAATTAACTGATACTGATTTAACTGATGGTCAAATAGATATAATATCATTATTAGTTAAAAGTGGATTAGCTCCAACTAGATCAGAAGGTAGACGTAATGTGGAACAAGGAGGAGTAACTGTAGATGGTGAAAAAGTTGATGACTTCAAAGTTACATTTACAAAAGATGATTTAACTGGTGATGGTATGGTTATAAAACGTGGAAAGAAAAAATTCCAAAGAGTAGTTATAAAATAATTAAATAATAAATAGCAGTAGCTACCAAATTATAGTTGCTGCTATTTTTGTGCATACTAAGATAATGCAAAGAAATACAAAAACCTAGTAATTTTATAAAAAAAATGCTATATTATAAATGACAATAATACGATTGAATTATATACTATTCAACAAATAATACACCATAATAGTAACAATTATAAAAAACCTTATTGAAATGGAGTGAAAATATGAACTTTAAAGCCATAATTCTTGCTGCTGGAAAAGGTACAAGAATGAAGTCAAAATATCCAAAGGTTGTTCATAAAGTGTGCGGAAAAGAAATGGTTAACCATATTATAGATGTATCAAAAAAATCTGGCGTTAAAGACGTAGTAGCAATATTAGGTCATGAATCAGAAGTCGTAAAAAATATATTGCCAGAAGATACTATGATTGCAATGCAAACAGAGCAACTAGGAACAGGTCATGCTGTTAAAATGGCAAAAGAATACATAAATGATGAAGACACAATAGTTATTTTATGTGGAGACACACCTCTTATAAAAGAAGAAACCCTAAAAAAATTATTTGATTACCATATAGAAAATGAATATACAGCTACAGTTTTAACTACAAAAGTTGATAACCCAGCTGGATATGGAAGAGTAATAAGAGATGAAAATGGTGATTTACTAAAAATTGTTGAGCAAAAAGATGGAAATGCTGAGGAATTAGCAGTAAATGAAATTAACTCTGGGATTTACTGTTTTAAAGGTAAGATGCTAAGAGAATCACTAGACTTACTTGATAACAATAATGCTCAAGGAGAGTATTACTTAACTGACACAATAAAAATATTAAGAGATAAAGGGTTTAAGGTTGGAGCATTCAACGGTTCTACAATTGAGGAATTAATGGGTGTAAATTCTAGATTAGAATTATCTAAAGCAGAAACTCTTATGAGAAAAAGAATAAATGAATTCCACTTATTAAATGGAGTTACTATAATAGATCTAGCATCTACTTATATAGAAACAGATGTGGAAATAGGACAAGACACAATAGTATATCCAGGAGCTATGATTAATGGTAAAACTAAGATAGGTAATGAGTGTATTATAGGAATGAATACTTCTATAACAAACTCAACTATAGGAAATAACACAGAAGTTAAAAACTCTACAATAATAGATTCTACTGTAGGAGAAAATACTACAGTGGGTCCTTATGCATATTTAAGACCAAAAAGTAACATAGGAAACCATGTTAAAATAGGTGACTTTGTAGAAGTTAAAAATGCAACAATAGAAGATAATTCAAAAGCATCACATCTGTCATACATAGGAGATGCCCATGTAGGTAAAGATGTTAACATAGGATGTGGGGTAGTATTTGTAAATTACGATGGAAAAAATAAATTTAAATCAATAGTAAAAGATGGAGCGTTTATAGGTTCTAACTCGAACCTAGTTGCACCAGTTACAGTTGAAGAAAAAGGATATATAGCAACAGGGTCTACTATAACTGATGATGTACCTGAAGGAGCTTTAGCTATTGCTAGACAAAGACAGGTTATAAAAGAAGGTTGGGTAGTCCAAAAAGAAAAAAGAGATGAGAATAAATAGCTAATTATTATTTTAGGAAAACACCTAATAATATTTATATAATTTTCAGGAGGATAAGTAATGAATACTAGCGGAAGCGAGATTAAAATTATTGCAGGTAATTCGAATAAGGAGTTAGCTGAAAAAATCGCAGAATATATAGGAGTAAAGGTTGCTGATTGCCAAGTAACAACATTTAGCGATGGAGAAATAAGCGTAAACATTAATGAAACAGTTAGAGGTTGCGATGTATTCGTAGTTCAATCTACTAACAACCCAGTTAACAACAACTTAATGGAATTATTAATAATGATAGATGCACTAAGAAGAGCATCTGCAGGAAGAGTAACAGCAGTTATACCATACTACGGATATGCAAGACAAGACAGAAAAGCTAAGGCAAGAGATCCAATCACAGCTAAATTAGTGGCAAACTTAATAACAGCAGCAGGAGCAGATAGAGTTTTAACTATGGACTTACATGCTTCTCAAATACAAGGATACTTCGATATCCCACTAGACCATTTATTAGGAGGAAGCTTGTTAGCTAGCTACTTTAATGAGAAAAATATAGAAGATTTAGTTGTAGTTTCACCAGATTTAGGAAGTGTTACTAGATCTAGAAAATTTGCTAATCAGTTAGAGGGAGAAGTTCCAATAGCTATAATAGACAAAAGAAGACCTAAAGCTAATGTTTGTGAAGTAATGAACCTTATAGGAGATGTAAAAGGCAAAAATGTTATCATGCTAGACGACATGATAGATACAGCTGGAACTATAACAAATGCAGCTAATGCGCTTAAAGAATTCGGAGCTAAAAATATATATGCTGGTTGTACACACGCAGTATTATCTGGACCAGCTATAGAAAGAATAGAAGACTCTGCAATTAGTGAGTTAATAGTTCTTGACACTATAAAACTTCCTAAAGAAAAAGAAAATGATAAAATAAAAGTATTAACAGTAGCAGAAATGTTTGGAGAAGCTATTAAGAAAATATTCTCTAATGAATCTGTAAGTGTTTTATTCTAATTAGTAATTTATATGTAGGAGATATTAATCTATAGATTAATATCTCTTTTTTTAGTTAAATTTACAATTTGAAAGTGCTAAATTAAAAGATTGAAATTGAGTATTAAATTACCTAGTTCTGGTAATGAATTTAAATATACGATTTAATTTATAGAATTTGGAGGAATTAACATGGTGATTTAAATAATTACAAGGAGTAGATTATGAATATATTTGATATATTAAAAATAGCAATAGAGCTTGAGGCATCAGATATACATATTACAGTAGGCAGTATGCCAGTTGCTAGAGTAAAAGGAACATTTACAAAAGTAACAGAAAATATACTAACAAAGCATGATACAGAAAAGATGGCAAGAGAAATTTCTGGAGATAAAAACTTTAAAAAAATTGAAAAATATGGTGAATGTGATTTTTCTGTGGCTATAGAAAGTGGAGAAAGATTTAGGGTAAATGCTTATAAACAAAAAGGAAGTTATGCTATTGCAATAAGAGCTATTACTTCTCAAATTCCTTCTTTCGAGGACCTAGGATTGCCTGATATACTTAAAACTTTTACAGAAAAGCATAAAGGGCTAGTATTAGTTACAGGACCAACAGGAAGTGGTAAAAGTACGACACTTGCAAGTCTCATAGACATAATAAATAAAAATCAACAAAGGCATATTATAACTTTAGAAGATCCAATAGAATATGTTCACCAACATAAGAAAAGCTTAGTAAATCAAAGAGAAATAGGACAAGATACTGAAAGTTTTAACTCTGCTCTAAAGGCAATACTTCGTCAAGATCCAGATGTTATTCTTGTAGGAGAAATGAGAGATTTAGAAACTATTTCTATAGCACTAACAGCAGCAGAAACAGGTCACTTAGTGTTTTCTACTCTTCATACTATTGGGGCAGCTAAAACAATAGATAGAATAGTAGATATGTTTCCATCAGAGCAACAGCAGCAAGTTAGAACTCAATTATCCACAGTATGTGAAGGGATTATTTCTCAGCAGTTATTGCAGACTATTGATGGAAAAAATAGAGTGGTAGCTATGGAGGTTATGGTGTCAAATCCAGCTATAAGAAATTTAATAAGAGAAAATAAAACTTATCAAATTCAAAATATTATACAGACAGGAAGCAAATATGGAATGCAAACTATGGATCAAGAATTAGTTAATTTATATATGAAAGGAAAGATATCAAGTCATAGTGTGCTTAGTAGATGTACAGACTACGAATATACCTGTAGACTAGTTGGAGATAGATACTAAACACTTTAGACATACTTTCTAAGCGCTTACAAGACTACGTAATTTTGGTTAATTGGTATTTAAATTTAAGTATAAAAAAACTATAATATTAAATACTCCTAGAATAAAAGGAAAAATATTAAAAGAAGTAGTATTTAATATTTATGAATATTGGGGAAATTAAACCATACTATTATTTATTTAAAAAATAAAATAATGATATATTTAACAATAGTAATAATTTTTATGATTTTATCCTATATTTCAGAAAGAATAGTCTATGGATTAGATAACTATATGGATAAAAATCTAACGAACAAAATATTAATATTTTTACCAAACATGATAATACCTATTTTAATATATACTAAGTATGAGCTAAGCATACAAAGCATAAGTTATATGGCATTAATTCCTTTCTTAACAATGGTTTCAATAATTGATTTGAGAACAACTTATGTATATGATATAACAATACTTAGTGGTATAATTATGCAGAGTGTTATTTTTTTATTGGACAAGCAGCTAATTAGAGGTTCAATGAGTAATATAAAAGGATTATTTATAGGTATGGTCCTATCCTATATTTTGGCAAAAGCAACAAAATCACTGGGGGACGGTGATATAGGTTTCTATGGGCTTTGTGCTTTTGTACTTGGGCAAGAATATAGCTTATATATGATATTTTTATCGTTTATGTTAGCTAGTATTTATGGAGGGTATATACTTTTAAGAAAGAAAAAATCTATAAAATCATCAATTCCTTTTACACCATTTATATCTTTAGCAACAATTTTAATAATATTAACACAAAAAGATATAATTAATTTATATTTTGACATTTTAAGTAGAAATCTATAAAGGAGGATAAAAATGTTTATAATAGTAGGTCTGGGAAATCCAGGTAAACAATATGAGAATACAAGACATAATATAGGATTTAATGTAATAGATATTTTAGCAGATGAATATGGTATAAGTGTAACTAAAATGAAGCATAAAGCTTTAATAGGAGAAGGAAGAGTAGGTACTGAAAAGGTTGTTCTTGTAAAGCCTGTAACTTATATGAATCTTAGTGGAGAATCTTTAGCTGAGATATATAATTTTTACAAAGTAGAAACTAGTAACATTGTAGTAATATACGATGATATAGATTTAGATGTAGGTAAAATAAGAATAAGAAAAAAAGGTAGCGGTGGGACTCATAATGGAATGAGATCTATTGTTAAGTGTTTAGGAACAACAGATTTTCCAAGAGTTAGAGTTGGAGTTTCTAAGCCAGAACCAGGCAGAGATTTAGCAAGTTTTGTTCTTTCTAGATTTAGCAAGGAAGAAGAAGGAGATTTAAAGGACGGTCTAGAAAAAGCTATTAAAGCTATAGATTGTATTATTAGAGAAGATATAGATTTATCAATGAATAAATTTAATGGAAAATAATTAGGAGGCTATTATGAAGGATGTATTATTATATCCTTTGCAGAATTTAAATGAATATAAGGAAATTATAAGCTATATTGAGGAAAGTGATGGTGCAGCCTTAGTTAATGGTTTATTACCTATGCAAAAGCCGCATATAGCTTATTCCATATTTAAAGAATTAAAAAAACAAATCCTTTTTATCGCCAATAGTGATTTAGAAGCAAAAAAAGTTTATGAGGATTTAGAAGGCTATATGAAAGGAAAGGTAGAATATTTATCAAGTCAAGATATTTACTTTTATCATTTAGATGCAAAGGACAGAAGCGAAGAAGCAAAAAAATTAAAAACACTGTTTAAATTAGCCAAAGGAGAAAAGGTTATTACAGTAACTTCTGCTGAAGCTATTTTAAGAAAATATATACCAAAAAAAGTATTAATAGACAATATAATTACTTATAAAGTTGGAGATGTTATAGATATAGAAAAATTAACCAATAACCTTGTTAATTTAGGATATGAAAGAGTTTCTAAAATTGAGGGATTTGGTCAATTTAGTATAAGAGGTGGAATAATAGATATTTTTTCTCTAGAGTACACTAACCCTATTCGTATGGAATTATTTGACGATGAAGTAGATTCTATACGAACTTTTGATGTGTTTTCACAAATGTCTATAGAAAAAATAAAAAAAGTTGTAATAACTCCCTCAAGAGAGTTTATATATCCTACGGAATTGGATAAAATAGTAAAAAGTTTAAAAAAAGAAATTAATGACAATACAGATGAAGATGCTATTTCTAATATTGATAAAATCTCAAGTAAAACCTATTTTGAAGGGATAGAAAATTATATTGATTATATTTATCCTCAAGAAAACAAAAGCATTTTTACTTATTTAAATGAAGATGCAGTAATTTTTACGCAAGATATTACAAGACTTAAGGAAAAGTGTGAAAATTACTTTAATGAGTTTAAAGATAATTATAAATTAAACTTGGAAAGAGGACTAGCTCTAAAAAACCAAGGTAAGTTAATTTATACTTATAATGATCTAAACTACCTTATAGGAAATAGATCTATTCTATTAAATACATTATTAACAAGACAAATAAATGAGTTTAACATAAAGAGAATTGTTAATTTTGACTCAAGGGAAATATCACCATATAATGGCAAGTTAGAACTTTTGGCAGAAGACTTAAACAGATTAAAATATAACGGAAATAAAGTTGTATTAGTGACAAGTACTTTAGAAAGAGCAAAGAAGTTAAGTAAGGACTTGATTGAGTTGAATGTGGAAACAATAATATCTAAGAACAGAGATATTGAAATTAAATCTTCCAAAATAATTATTTGCCCGGGAAATATACGTAGAGGTTTTGAATATAAATCAATTAAATTTATAGTAATTACAGATAATGAAATAATAGGAGTTCAAAAAAGAACTTCAACAAAGAAGAAAAAAAATAAAAATAAAAATGGAAAAAAAATTGACTCTTTCCTAGATTTGAATATAGGAGACTATGTTGTTCATGAAAATAGTGGTATAGGTAGATATACTGGAATAGAACAAGTTTTAGTAAATGGAATTAAAAAAGACTATATAAAAATAATTTACCAAGGTGGAGATAATCTTTATGTACCCATAGATCAAATGGATAAGGTACAAAAATATATTGGTGCAGATGTAGAAAGAGTCAAATTAAATAAATTAGGAACAAGTGAATGGACTAGAGCAAAAGCTAAGGTTAAACGAGAAATAGAAGATATGACAAAAGACCTTATTGAGCTTTATGCAAAAAGAGAAAAAGTCAAAGGATTTAAATTCTCAAAAGATACCCTTTGGCAAAAAGAATTTGAAGATTTATTTCCTCATGAAGAAACAGAAGACCAATTAAAAGCCATAAAAGAAACTAAAAAAGATATGGAATCATCAAAAGTAATGGATAGATTAGTTTGTGGAGATGTTGGGTATGGAAAGACGGAAGTAGCGATTAGAGCTATTTTTAAGGCTTGTATGGATAATAAACAAGTTGCGGTATTAGTTCCAACTACCATTCTTGCTCAGCAGCATTACAATACCTTCAAAGAAAGGTTTGAGAATTATCCAATCAGAGTAGAAGTTTTAAGCAGATTTAAAACACCAAAACAGCAAAAACAAATTATAGAAGATGCAAAAAAAGGCTTAGTTGATATATTAATAGGAACTCATAGAATCGTTTCAAAAGATATAAATCTACCTAAACTAGGATTAGTAGTTATAGATGAAGAGCAAAGATTTGGTGTTAAGCATAAGGAGTCCTTAAAAAAGATAAAAAATACTGTAGATGTATTAACTTTATCAGCAACACCTATACCAAGAACTCTTCATATGTCACTTAGTGGAATTAGAGATATGAGTGTTATAGAAGATCCACCACAAGAGAGACATCCAGTTATGACTTATGTTACTGAGGCTAAGGAAAGTATTATACAAGATGAAGTGGAAAGAGAAGTAGCTAGAGGTGGGCAAGTATTCTTTGTATATAACAGAGTTGAAGGGATTGAAAGGATAGCTGCAAAAGTACAAGAATTAGTTCCAGATGCTAGGGTTGCTGTGGCACATGGCAGAATGACTCCAAAAGTACTAGAAAATATTATAATTGATTTCCTAAATAAGGAGTATGATGTTTTAGTTTGTACAACAATAGTTGAAACAGGTATGGATATTTCTAACGCTAATACAATGATAATTTATGATGCAGATAAAATGGGTCTAGCACAGTTATATCAATTACGTGGTAGGGTTGGAAGAAGTTCTAGACAAGGTTATGCTTATTTAATGTATGAGAAGGATAAAGTTTTAAGTGAAGTGGCAGAAAAAAGATTAAAAGCCATTAAAGAGTTTACAGAATTTGGATCAGGGTTTAAAATAGCTATGAGAGACCTGGAGATTAGAGGGGCAGGAAATATATTAGGATCTCAACAACATGGTCACATGGCAGTTATAGGATATGACCTGTATGTTAAAATGTTAAATGATGCTATAAGAAAAGTTAAGGGAGAACTAATAGTTGAAGAAGTAGAAGTTGAAATTGATTTAAGTGTTAATGCATATATCCCAGATTATTATATTGATGATGAATTAATAAAATTAGAAATGTATAAAAAAATTGCATGTATAGAAAATAAAGAAGATTTAGCAGAAGTTCAGTATGAACTGGAAGATAGATTTTCTGATATTCCTAAACCTGTAGAAACATTATTAAACATTGCTTATATAAAATCTATGTGCAAAAAACTTAAAATAGAAAAAGTAAGACAAGTTAAGGATGAAATAATTTTAAGTCCTTTAACTAGATACAAAACTAAAGAAACAATAGGATATAAAATAGTTAAGGAATTAGAAGAACTATTAGAAAAAATGTTAAAAATAAATAATTGATTTGGAGAGGTGTTTTATGAAAAAAATATTTACTTTTATCCTGTGCTTAATGATGACAATATCATTAATAGGATGTAGTGCGGATAAAAAAGCAGTAGCCATAGTAAATGGACAAAATATAACTTTAGAGAATTACCAAAAACTATTGTACTTAAATAAATCATCAATGGAATCTTATTACGGAAGTGATATTTGGTCTAAAAAAATGGAAGACGGAAAAACTTATTCAGATACATTAAAAGAAATGGTGCTTCAAACTATGATAGGTTCTGAGGTTATTTATCAACAAGCAGAAAAAGATAAGGTTATACCTACAGATAAGCAAGTACAAGATCAAATAAATAGTTTCAATGAAAGCACAAAAAATAATAGTGAGTACCAAGAACAACTTAAAAAAATGGGAATAAATGAAGATTTTCTTAAGTTCCAATTTACAAGAGATTTAGCTAATACTAATTTGCAAAAGAAATTTGAGGAAGATACAAAAATATCAGAAACTGAAATGAAAAAATATTATGAGGATAACAAAAAAAGTTTTTATACTGACACTGTAACAGCTTCTCATATACTACTAAAAACTCAAGACAGTGAAGGAAAAGAATTATCAGCAGAGAAAAAGAAAGAAGCTAAGAAGAAAGCAGAAGAAGCCCTTGCAAAGGTTAAATCAGGAGAAGATTTTGCAAAGGTAGCTAAAAAATACTCTCAGGATTCATCAGCATCCAAGGGAGGAGAGTTAGGTACTTTTGGCAGAGGCCAAATGGTATCTGAATTTGAAAAAGCTGCTTTTAACATGAAAAAAGGTGAAATATCAGATATAGTAGAAACTGAATATGGTTATCATATAATAAAAGTTACAGGTAGGGTAGATAAACAAGAAACTTATAATGATGTAAAAGATAAAATAAAGACTACACTAGCGGGTCAAAAATATACTGAATATGTTGAAAAACTAAAAAAAGATTCTAAGATAGAACAAAAAGAAGATGTTGTAAAAACTGCTAAATTTTAATATAATAGCTATATCTAATTAAGGATATAGCTTTTTTTGTATATTTTTCTTATCAATGGTAAAAATATATACATATAAAGACAGTAATGGAGGGATTAATTAATAAATGAGAGCGACAGGAATAGTTAGAAGAATAGACGACCTAGGAAGAGTTGTTATTCCTAAAGAGATTAGAAAAACCCTTAGAATAAGAGAAGGTGATCCTCTAGAAATATTTACAGCTAAAGACGGAGAAGTAATCCTTAAAAAATACTCTCCAATTGGAGAATTAAATGAATTCTCACAAGAATATGCTGAAACATTAGGAGAAATACTAGGACAAGGTGTTGTAGTAACAGATTTAGATTCTATAATAGCTGTATCTAAATTACCTAAAAAGGACTATAAAGAAAAAAGTATAAGTAATGAATTAGAACAATTAATTGAAAATAGAGTAGTTAAGCATGCTAATGATAATAAAATGATACCATTATACAAAGATGATTCTACTCCATATAGCGGTCAAATTATTATGCCAATTATAAGTGATTCAGGAGACTGCATAGGTTCAATTTCAGTAGTTACAAAAGACAATGAAGTTTTTTCTGAAGATATAGAAAAAATTCTTAAAATTGCAACTAGCTTTTTAGGAAAGCAGGTACAATAAATACTAAAGGCCCTTAATATAAGGGCCTTTAGTATTTAAAAAATTTGTTTTCTAAATAATTAAAAAATCTTAAATTATTGAATATACTTATAAAGATGTGATATATTAAAGTTTGTTATATAAATGATATGGAGGTAAGTTATGAATAATAACGCGCAGAAAGAATCGTTTTTAAAAGGTGCGCTTATACTTGGAATGGCAGGTATAATTGTTAAGATAATGGGTGCATTTTTTAGGATTCCTCTTGGTAACATAATAGGGTCAACGGGATTAGGATATTATCAAGCGGTATATCCAGTATATACTTTGTTCTTAACCTTAGCTACAGCAGGGTTTCCAACAGCACTTGCAAAACTAGTTTCAGAACAAAGAGCTGTAGGAGATTTTGGTGGAGCTAATAAAACATTTAAAATATCATATACAGTTTTATTTATTACTGGATTGATATCATTTTCATTTTTCTTCTTTGGTGCAGATTTTATATCTACAGTACTATTGAAAAACAGTGGATCATACGCGGCTTTAATTGCTATTTCTCCTGCTTTACTATTTGTTCCTTTAATGTCTTCTTATAGAGGATATTTCCAAGGAAGAAGAGAAATGTCTAAAATAGCTGTTTCTCAAATAATTGAACAGTTTTTCAGGGTAGTATTAGGATTATTATTAGCGTATATGCTTATGAAAAACTTTGGAGAACAAATGGGAGCTGCTGGTGGAGTGCTAGGAGCTGCAATAGGTGGATTTGCGTCTGCTGTATTTCTAATTTACATATATTTAAGAGGTAGTAAATCTAGGAAAGCTGAAATAGCCCAAAGTAAGCATATAAAGCTTGAAAGTACGGGTACTATATTAAAAAGATTATTATATGTTGCCATACCTATAAGTATTGGTGCATGTGTAATGCCTTTAGTAAATATGGTAGATAGTGTAATAGTAGTAAGAAGGCTTACAGAAACTGGATTTAATATAGAACAAGCAAACTCTCTACTTGGCCAATTATCAGGAATGGCAATATCAACTGTAAACTTACTTGTAGTTATAGATCAAGCTATAGGAATGAGTTTAGTACCATCTATCTCAGAGGCTTATGCATTAAAGCAAATGAAAAGAGTAAGGAAAGAAGCTAAGACAGGATTAAAAACTATTTTGTTAGTTACTTTACCAGCTACATTTGGATTTGCAGCTCTTGCAGGGCCAATAATGAAATTATTATATCCAGCTGAACCAGCAACTCTTGGGACTATGTTATTTGTAGTGTCTCCTTGTGCAGTATTTTTAGGTTTAATATATGCACAAAATGGAATACTACAGGGTATGGGAAAACCTATGATGCCAGTTATAGCGTTGGCTATTGGTATGGTATTTAAAGTAGTACTAAGCTATGTATTAACAGGGATACCATCGATAAATATCATAGGTTCTGGAGTAGGTACTTTATCAGCATATGCAGTAGCATCTATAATAGAGTTTATTTATATAAAGAAACATCTAAAGTTAAGATTATCACCAAAAGAGTTTATTATAAAACCGATGATAACAGTTATAACAATGTATGTAGTAGTTAAACTATCATATGGACTTATGGTAGGCTTCTTAGGAAATTCATTATCAACTTTAGTTTCAATAGCTATTGGTGGAGTTGTTTATGGCTTGGTTTTACTAGGAATAGGTGGAATTAGGAAAGAAGAAATTTTAACTATGCCAAAAGGTGAAAAAATCTACTCAATTTTAAGAAAACTTAAACTTATGAGATAGAAATATATAAATGAATGATAGGGTTATACTGAAGTATAATCTTATCATTTATATATAGGAGATAATAAAATGGGAAAAATATCTATTGTAGGACTAGGACCTGGAGATTACTCCTTAATTAGCCAAGGTGCATTAGAATCATTAAGTTCTAGTTCTAATGTTTATTTAAGAACTAAGAAACATCCAACAGTAGAACAGCTAGAAGAACAAATTCAATATACTGCTCTAGATTATTTTTATGAAAAAGAAGATAATTTTGAAGAAGTATATGGACAAATTGCAAAGTTTATAGTAGAAAAGGGCAAAACTGAAGACTTAGTTTATGCAGTTCCGGGTCATCCTCGCGTTGCAGAAAAGACTGTAGGCATTATAGAAGGTTTATGTATAGCAAATAACCTAGAACTAGATATAATACCGTCTATGAGCTTTGTAGATGCCATGTACAACTATCTAGGAGTAGACCCGGCAGAAGGATTTAAACTATTAGATGCTTTTGAGTTAGAAGAGTCTTATATAGATATAAGTACAAATACTATAATAACGCAAATATATGATTCTTTTATTGCATCAAATGTTAAATTAAAATTAATGGAACATTATGATGATGAACAAGAAATTTGCATAGTAAATGGTGCAGGAATAAAAGATTTAGAAAATAAAACATATGTAAAACTGTTTGAACTTGATAGAAAGCCTGAACTTTTTAGTTATTTAACAAGCTTGTATATACCCAAAAGCGATAAAAAGTTATATAATACAGTTCATGATCTACAAAATATAATGAAAAAGCTTAGAGGACCATCAGGTTGTGAATGGGATGCAAAACAAACTCATCAGTCTTTAAAAAAATATTTAATAGAAGAAGCTTATGAAGTGGTACAAGCTATTGACAACGATGATATTGATGAACTAATTGAAGAATTGGGAGATGTACTTTTGCAAGTTATATTCCATTGTCAAATAGGAGAAGAAGAAGGATTTTTTAACATAGGAGACGTATCAAGTAGTATTTGTAACAAATTAATACATAGACATCCTCATGTTTTTGAAAATGTTGATATAGATATGAATAAATTTGATAAAACATGGGAAGAACTGAAAAAGAAGGAAAAAGGTGAGACTAGTGTAACAGAGGGCTTACAAAGGATTCCTCAATTTTTGCCGGCTCTAACTAAAGCAGAAAAAATACAATATAAAGCCGCCCTAGTAGGATTTGACTGGGATAATATTGGCGATGTTTGTAAAAAAGTTGAAGAAGAATACAAAGAACTACTTGACGAATGTAAATCAAGGAATATAAAATACATAAAGGAAGAGTTAGGCGATTTATTATTTTCAATAGTAAATTTAGCAAGATTTTTACAAGTTGATCCGGAAGAAGCATTAAACTTAACTAGTAATAAATTTATAAAAAGATTTAAATTTATAGAGGATAATGCTAAAGCAATGAATAAGACATTGGAAGAAATGACATTAGAAGATATGGATAAACTATGGGAAAAGGCTAAATTTCAATAAATAATAGAAGGAAATTTCATAAATATATAGAACTTACAAGAAAAGAGTTTTATATTAACACATTTTAGGAGGTAAAAATAATGAATAAAGCTGAATTAGTATCAAAAATGGCAGAAAAAAGTGAGTTAGAATTAACTAAAAAACAAATAGAGGATGCATTAAATGCATTTATGGCTTCAGTTGAAGAAGCATTAGTTGGAGGAGAAAAAGTACAATTAGTAGGATTTGGAACTTTCGAAACTAGAGAAAGAGCTGCTAGACAAGGAAGAAACCCAAGAGACCCACAACAAGTTATAGAAATACCTGCTTCAAAAGCTCCAGTATTCAAAGCTGGAAAAGTTTTAAAAGAAGCTATAAACAAATAAGAATATAATAGAGATTATAATAGATAAAAGTGTGGGCTTCCCACACTTTTTCTGCATACTAAGGAGGTCATATGAGACTAGATAAATTTTTAAAAGTATCCAGAATAATAAAGAGAAGAACAGTGGCAAAAGAAGCTTGTGATAAAGGGATAGTAACTATAAATGGAAAACAAGCAAAATCATCTTCAGAAGTGAATACAGGTGACATATTAGAAATTACTTTTGGAGAAAAAGTAATGAAGTTTAAAATAACTGAAATAAAAGAACATGTTCTTAAGGCTGAAGCAAAGGAAATGTATGAGATAGTAGAATAATATTTACACAACCTCAGTATATTTATATTAGGAGTAATTTATATATACTGGGGGGATATGATGGAACATAATATAAGTTTAAAAAACAGATCTAGTCTAGTTATATCAGGAGTAGATCATATATATTCTTTTAATGATAAAAGGGTTGAGCTTTTAACTTCAGCAGGAAGACTTATTGTTGAAGGTGAAGGCTTGGATATGAATAAGCTAAATCTAGAAGAAAGTATAATAAGTGTAGAAGGCACTGTAAACTCTATAAATTATGCCAAAGAGAAAAAACCTGAAGAAAAGTTTTTGAAAAAGGTATTTAAATAATGGAATTCTTTGTAGAAGATATGGGTGTGTTTTACCTTACTATTTATGGTGGAATAGTAATAGGTCTATTGTTTGATTTTTATAGAGCATTAAGGGCAAATTTTAAAATAGTAAAGAAAATATCTTTTGTTTTTGATGTTATATTTTGGATACTAATAACAATTGTAATTTTTACAACTATCAATTTGTTAGAAAGATTTGACTTAAGATATTATCATTTTGTAGCCTTATTTCTAGGTTTTATTTTATATTACAACACCATAAGTAAATATATTTTTACTATGTTTAATAAAATAATTTCTTTTATAACAAGCTTATTCAAAAAGACTATACATTACATAGTCGGTTTTTTAAATAATTTGTATTACATTATTATCTATTCAATACACCTTATTTTTGATATTATTTGTTATATACCGAGTATACTTTTATCAACTAATAGAAAAAGAAAAAAGAAAAAGGGTGTAGGTGCATGAAGATAAAAATGTTAAAAAGATTTATGGGTCAGTATATGATTCTAAGTTTATTTGTATTTTTTTTAGTGTTTAGTATCATCACTGGATTTATATTTCAGATTAGAAAAATAAATGAGTATAAAGGCCAGATAGCACAAATAAACAACCAGATAGAAGATACTAAAGAGGAAATAAGTAAGTTAGAAAAAATTTGTAAAAGTAATGATTTAGAATCAGCGGCAAGAGAGCAGCTTGGTATGGTTAAATCAAATGAAATAATATATGTGGATTCCAGCGAAAGAGATAACTAAGTTATCTCTTTTTCGTTTATAATATATTATTATAAGTTATAAATTTGAGCAACAGAGTTGCCTGAAGCGATAGCCAAGGCATCTTGTTGGCCATATGAGCAAAGCGAATTTTGACTAAGGAGGAAAAAATGAAAATAGGAACAATCGATATTGGCACAAACTCCATGAGATTATTAATTGCAGACGTCCAAGATAATAAAATAGAAGATAGAAAAAAGTACATAAATACAACTAGAATAGGACAAGGAGTTGATCAAGAAGGATATATTACAAAAGATGCATTAGAAAGAAATTTAAAATCTCTTAAAGAGTTCTCTGATAAATGCAAAGAAGAAAAGTGTGAGAAAATATATTGTATGGGAACATCAGCTCTTAGAGATAGTAAAAATGGACAAGACTTTGTTAATGAGGCAAAAAAATTAACAGATATAGATGTTAAGATAATTTGTGGAGAAGAAGAATCAAATTTAGGATTTATGGGTGTGTTGCAAGGTACACAAGGTAATAAAAAAGAAGATATATTAGTAATAGATATTGGTGGTGGCTCTACAGAGTTTATAGTTGGAAATGAGAAAGGAATTAAGTTTTGTAAAAGTGAAAATGTTGGAGCGCTAAGAATGACAGAAAAATTTATTACTACAGATCCTATTAGTGATGAAGAGTTTAATAATATGGCAACTTTTATAGAGGATACCATATCATCTACCATAGATAAGCTTAAAACAATGAATATAAGCAAAATAGTAGGAATTGGAGGAGCAATTACTTCACTTTCTGCTATGAATCAACAATTAGAAGTATATTCTATGGAAAAAGTTCATAATAGTGTGGTTACAAAAAAAGATTTAGAAAAAATTCTACAAAATTTAAAAATAATGACACTAAATGATAAAAAAACCTTAAAAGGACTACAGCCAAAACGAGCGGATATTATAACGGCTGGTGTAAAAATATTACATATTGTAATGAAAAAGTTAGAATTTGAAAAAATAATGATAAGTGAGTACGATAATTTGGAAGGCTTAATGTGTCAAAACTCAAAAAAAATGTCTTAAATTTTTAGGAATACTAAAACCAATTATGACAAAATATAATTCTCCCCTTTGATATAATTCATTGTAAACAGTAAACAAAGGAGGAGATTTTTTATGGAGAGAAATGGAGCTGCTGTAAAAAATAGAGGTTTAAATTTAAATAAATTAAAAATAAATAAATATATAAATACAAAGACGGTAATTTTTATGCTGCTGGGATTTTTTCTTAGTCGCTTTACCATTGTGGATGGGGTTGCACCCTTTGGAATAGCATTTTTCTTATTTTTTGTTAAATTAGATCAATATAAATATCAAGTATTTTTGTCAACTTTGTTGGGCATATTATTATCATTTAATGATGTATCATCTATCGCTAAGTACAGTATATGTTTAGTTATTATTTTTGCTTTTAGTAATAAGATCAAAAAATTAGATTCTGTGGCCAAGATAAGTTTACTAGGGGCTGCAATATTACTTCCTATGTCTTTAGGACAAACAGCATATTATGGTAATAACAACATATACGATTTTATAATAGTTTTTATGGAGTTTGTAGTCACGTTTATTTCATCATATATATTTTCATTTGGGACAAAGTTCTTAATAAATAACAGGAACAAGATGTACATAAGTCCCGAGGAGGTAGTTTCCCTCAGCCTACTGATTGCCTTTAGTATTATAGGTATAGGCAATATAGGTTTATTTGGTGTTTCAGCTAGAGGAGTTTTAGCAACTGTGTTAATACTTATAGCATCTATACTTGGTGGATCAACTTTAGGTGCTACAAGTGGAGTTATCGTTGGTTTAGGTTTTATGATATCTAACGTAGTATCAGCCTTATATATGGGAGTATATTCTTTTGCAGGCCTTGTATCAGGGGCATTTAATAAATTAAATAAATATATTTCTATACTAGGATATTTATTAAGTTGGATTATAATATATTCCTATACCTCAGGAATAACTTCAAATTTATCAAAAATAATTGATATAGCCATAGGGTGTTTAATAGTTTCTTTAATACCAAAATCATTTTTTAATAAGATGGAGAAATTAGTAAAGACCAAGGTGGACTCTAACGAAGCTGTTTATGAATATATAACAAGAAGCAAGAACTTAACAAATAGCAAACTTATGAATATACAAAGAGTATATAGTGAGTTAGCTAACACTTTTGATAAGGTAAGAGAAAGAGACAAAGTAATTGACCAAAGAGATATATCTACAATAATTGATTTAATTCATAATGATGAATGTCAATATTGTAGTATGCAGCGAATTTGTTGGGAATCAAAATTTAATTATACTTACAACTTAATATATGAAATAATTGAAAAAATAGAGGATGGTGAGATAAGTACAAGAGATATTCCAGAAAACTTTAGGAAAGAGTGTATGAAGCCAGAGCTAATTGTAAGAGTAGCTAATTATTATTATAAACTATATGCTCTAGACTATGATTGGAGTATGAAACTAAGTGAAAGTAGAAAAGTTATATCTAAACAAATAAAAGATATATCCAAATCTATAGAATGTATATCCAAAAGCTTGGATCATGATATTATGTTGAATTTGGATAAGGAAAAAGAAATATTTGATGAATTACAAAGATATAACATAATTGTGGACAAGGTTAATTATATTCAAGAAAATAACGATGATTTTAAAATAACCATCGAAATGAAAAACTGCAGAGATGGTTGCTTGTGTGATGAGAAATTATTAAAAATTATTTCTAACTTTGTAGGAGAATCTTTAGATATTCAAAAGATCGGGTGTCATTGTTTAGGAGAAAGCTGTAAGGTTATTTTTACAAAAGCTGAGAAATTTAAAGTGGTCACAGAGGTAGCAACTATGTCTAGAGATGGTCATATATTCTGTGGAGACAATTATACATTTATGGAAATATATGATGGCAAATATATGATGGCAATAAGTGATGGTATGGGCAAAGGTAAAAAGGCATATGATGAATCATCTGTTACTATAGACATTTTGGAAAACATGATGGAAGCAAAAATTGACAAGGAAATAGTCATAAACACAATAAACAATATGCTTTTACTTAAATCATCTGAAGAAATTTTTTCTACACTGGATTTAGGTATAGTTGATTTGAAAAAAGGAAGATTAGAAACTGTTAAAATGGGTGCTTGCTCAACATATATTAGTAGAGAAAATAAAGATGTGGATATAATTTCATCTTCTTCACTACCAGTTGGAATTTTGTCTGAAATAAATTTAGACAGACATAATGTTAAAATAAAGAATGGTGATTTTATAATAATGGTCTCTGATGGAATTGTTGATGCGGGTAAAAATAATGACTTTGGAGAGAATTGGCTAATATACTTCCTAAAAAAATTAACAACAACTAATCCAAAAGAAATTGCAAATCAAATTTTAGACCGAGCTCTAGAATTGCAGCTTGGGGAGGTAGATGATGATATGACCGTGTTGGTAACTAAAGTTGTCAGCAATTAAAATATAAATATCAACAAAAAAGTATAAATATCTATAAATTTTGTTGATAAGATTGTAAAAAATGTTGATAAATAGGAGGAATATGGTGAAGTAATGTAAATTTGTTAATATAAAAACGTTGAAAATACTAAAACACATTAAAAAAAAGGGGTGTTGATATGTGAATAAGATTGTGGATAAGTTTTGGTTATACACAATATGCAAAATTGAATAATTTGTAAAAAATAAGCCATCCTATTATTAAGTAACTTGATGAAAGGGTGGCTTTTTATGGGCAGAAAGTTATTAAAATTATTAATTGTTTTATTATTATTATTTGGGATTTATACTGAAAGACAAGATATTTATAATGGTTGTGTTACAGTTTTTGCACAAGATGAAAAAGATGAAGAGAAACCAAAAAAAGAAATTGATTATAATAAGTATTGTTGGAATTTATATACCTTATATAAAAATGACGATGCATGGTCAAGAGACTTAAAGAAATTTAATCAAGAGATGAACGAGCTTGAGAACTATACAGGAAAATTAACAAAATCAAAAACTCATTTATCTTTAGGTATGGGAATAAAAGAAAAACTTGATATAAAATTGAACTCTTTATCAGCTTATGCTAAGTTAAAAAAAGATTTAAATAAAAATTCATATGAATATCTAAACATGACAGAAGAAATTAAAAAATCTTATTCTAGGTATATGAAGATTACATCACAGCTGGAGCTAGAAATACTTAAATTATCAGATAAAGATTGTAATAAATATCTATCTGATAAAAAAATCAATAGTAAGTATGGTATGTATATAAAAGATATTAGAAGAAATAAAAAACATTACTTAGATGATAAAAGTGAAAATATACTATCAAACATGTCATCTATAAATGGATTACCTAGTAATATTTATGATTTATTTAGGAATATGGACAAAAAAACCAATATTACTCCTGCAGAATACGAAAACGCTATACAAGACTATAATAGAGAGAAAAGAGTAGAAGCTTATAAAAATGAATTTCTTCCATATAACGATAATGTAAATACTTTAGCGGGATTGTTAAGTGGTCAGGTTAACAAAAATGTTTTTTATTCTTCAGTTAGAAATTATGACTCATCTTTGCAAATGTATTTAGACTCAGATGATGTAGATGAAAAGGTTTATAAAGGACTAATAAAAACTGTAAGTAAAAATACAGATAGTTTGCATAAGTATGTTAGTCTTAGAAAAAAAGTTTTAAACTTAGATAAAGTATATTATTATGATATGTTTGTACCTATTGTTAGTGAAGGTGAAGAGGTTGTTTCGTATGATAAAGCTCAAGGTATGGTTTATTCTGCTTTGGCACCACTGGGTGATGCATATGGAAGTATAGTTTACAAGGCATTTAATGAAAGATGGGTAGATGTATACTCTAAAGAAAATAAAGTTAGCGGAGGATATTGTTTATCAGTATATGACAATCATCCTTATATACTACTTAACTACAACAGCTCTATAGGAGGGGTGTCTACACTAGTTCATGAACTTGGTCATGGAGTTTACGAGTATTTAAGTACTAAAAATCAAAACTTTTATAATTCTTCTCCATCTATTTTTACTCATGAAGTAGCATCAACAACTAATGAAGTGCTTCTTTATGAAAATTTGATTAAAAATGCAAAAAATAATAAAGAAAAAGCGTATTATATTAGCATGTATTTAGATTTTATAAAAAATACACTATATACACAAACTATGTACGCTGAATTTGAAGATTATATACATGAAGCTGCAGAAAATAATAAACAAATAAATGCATTAGTATTAAATGATAAATGGTCTATGTTGTTGAAAAAATACTATGGTGATGATTTTGAAGTAGATCCATTATCTATGGTGGGTTGGGCTAGAATACCTCATTTTTATAATAGTTTTTATGTATACAAATATGCAACAGGATGCTGTAGTGCTGTTACTTGTGCTCAAGATATACTTAAAAATGGACCAGATAATTATTTGAATTTCCTTAAAAAAGGAGGTTCAGATTATCCTTTAAATCTGTTAAAATCTAATAATGTCGATTTAAATAGTCAAAAGCCTATTAAAAATACTATAGATAAATTTGATCAACTTGTAAGTGAATTAGAAAAATTATTAGAAGAGTAGCAATTGCTTAACTAATAATAAACATGACAAAACTATAAGTATGATGATAAAATAAACATGAATATAACTTATTGTATTTTAAGATTATTGGAGGGAATAACATTATGCAAAGGAAAATAAGAAAAGCGGTTATACCTGCTGCAGGTCTTGGGACAAGATTTCTACCAGCAACAAAGGCTCAACCAAAAGAAATGTTACCTATTGTTGATAAACCAACCTTGCAATATATAATTGAGGAAGCTGTTGCTTCTGGAATAGAGGAAATATTAATAATAACTGGTAAAAATAAAAAATCTATTGAAGATCATTTTGACAAATCAGTAGAATTAGAATTAGAACTTGAACAAAAAGGAAAGACAGAGTTGCTAGAAATAGTTAGAGATATATCTAAGATGATAAACATCTATTATATAAGACAAAAAGAACCTAAGGGACTTGGTGATGCCATATATTGTGCAAGAAGTTTTATAGGAGATGAACCTTTTGCTGTTATGCTTGGAGATGATATTGTAGACAATGATGTTCCATGTTTAAGACAACTTATGGATGCTTATGAAGAATATAGAACAACTATTCTTGGAGTTCAAACAGTTGAAAGTGAAAATGTAAATAAGTATGGTATCATAGATGCCAAACATATAGAAGATAGAGTTTACAAAGTTAAGGATCTAGTTGAAAAGCCTGATATAGATAAAGCTCCTTCGAATATTGCGATTCTAGGAAGATATATAATTACACCTGAGATATTTGATATCTTAGAAGATTTACCTATAGGAAAAGGTGGAGAAGTTCAATTAACAGACGCCTTAAAAAGGCTGTCTAAAAAAGAGGCTATGTATGCATATAATTTTGAGGGAAGAAGATACGATGTAGGAGACAAATTAGGTTTTCTAGAAGCTACTGTAGATTTTGCTCTTAAAAAGGATGAGTTAAGAGATGATTTTATGAAATATCTTAAAAAAGTTAGCCTTGAAGACGCTGATAAAGAATAGGTACAAAATTTAGAGAGGTGGTTCATATGGCTAAAAATATGCAAAAAAAAATGACTAAAGTTCTAGCAATAGGAATAGCTGTAATTTTTATATTAACAAGTATATCTACGTTAATAGCAATGTTAGCATCGTCATTATAGGGAAAAAGCTGGTCTTTTGAGACTAGCTTTTTTATTTGAACAAATCCATTATTTATATATGGTCGTACAATAAATAATTATAGTGTATCACATTTATATTTATAATAAAAAATAAAATAGTATGTGGTATACTATTTACTAAAATAAGTATATAATATATAATTTTCTATGAAATATAATAAAGGAGATGGGAAATTAATGGATAGAAATTTAGCATTAGAACTTGTAAGAGTAACAGAAGCAGCAGCCTTAGTATCTTCTCAGTTTATGGGAAGAGGAGATAAAAATGGAGCGGATGGAGCTGCTGTAGAAGCGATGAGAAGAGCTTTTGAATCTGTGAAAATTAAGGGAGAAGTAGTTATTGGTGAAGGTGAATTAGATGAAGCACCCATGCTTTATATAGGGGAAAAGGTTGGATTACAAACAGAAGATTCTATGGAAGTTGATATAGCTGTTGATCCCCTTGATGGAACTACACTAATAGCAAAAGGACTTCCAAATGCCATATCAGTAATAGCTGTTGGAAAAAAAGGTTCCCTACTTCATGCCCCAGACACATATATGAAAAAGATTGTTGTTGGGCCAAAAGCAAAAGGATGTATAGACCTAGATAAAAGTGTTGAAGAAAATATACTAAGTGTAGCAAAAGCTTTAGGTAAAAAAACTACGCAAATGACAATAATGACGCAAGATAGAGAAAGACATAATTATATAATTGAACCAGCTAGAAAATTAGGTTGCCAAATAAGACTGTTTGGTGATGGAGATGTAGCTACAGGTATTGCAACTTGTTTTGAAGAAACTGGTGTGGATATACTTATGGGAATCGGTGGAGGACCAGAAGGTGTAATAACAGCAGCAGCTATAAAATGTATGGGTGGAGATATGCAAGCTCAAATTTACCCTATGAGTGAACAAGAAAGAAACAGATGTCATGAGATGGGACTATCTGATGAAGATATAGAAAAAAAATTAACGTTAGAGGATTTAGCTAAAGGTGATGATTTATTCTTTGCTGCTACAGGAATTACAGAAGGAAATTTATTAAAAGGTGTAATAAATGTGGGAGATAATAAAGCTAAAACTGAATCTATTGTAATGAGAGGAAAGACAGGAACAATAAGATTTGTAGATGCAACTCATAACCTTGATAAAAATGAAATACTTATTGATTTAATGAAAAAATATAATATGGAATAAATAAAAAGTGGGCAAACTGTCCACTTTTTTATAAATTTAAATATTTTTTATATAGAAGTAGAACCTATTGAAGTGGTAGCAAGGGATTCGTCTACACATGGAACAAACGTATTTTGTTAGTTACCTTAAAAGTAGGACCTATGCAGTGTATTAAACAAAGTATATTTTTTGTTTTTTGGTGAATAAATTTACAAATAATAGTAAAAATAATAAAAAAGATAAGAACTAGGAGTTTTACGTGTTGACCATGATATTTAATAGTGATATTATTAGTTTATTAAATTTCATATTTAAAAAAATTACTTTTCTTTTTCACACCCTATATTCCCTATAAAATTAAAATTTAATTACGGCCTTAAATAAAATGTGAGGAGGTTCCTTTGAATTTGGAAAATATAACAATGGAAGAATTGAGTAAAAAGACTTTAGCAGAGCTTAGACAAATAGCTAAAGACTTAGATATAAAATCAGTCACTAAATACAAGAAAAATGAATTAATTGAGTTAATTAATAGCAACTCAAAAAATAATCATGAAAAAGACAAGAAAATATTAAGTAATAATGAAGTAAGCACGAATAAAGAATATCTTAATGAGGATATAGAGGCTAAAGAACAAAAACAGGGAAGAGAAAATATAGATAATAGTGGGGACAGAAATAAACAATTTATTAATAGAAATAGTGATACGGAAAATTTAAAACCTGGTGAAAAATTAGATAATAGATCTTATGTAAAAACTCATAGTAGAGAAAATCAAAACAACTCTCGTAATTTCAACAACAATAATAAAACTTCAAGTATGGAAAATAGAAATCAGAGAAATAATAAAGGTAATTATGTACCAAAAGTTGTTGAAGAATCTAAAATAATTAATGAGTTCAACACATCTAAAGATGATGAAGTAGTTGGAGTTTTAGAAATACTTCCTGATGGATTTGGTTTCTTAAGAGGATCTAACTATCAATCTACAGATGAAGACGTATATGTTTCTCCATCTCAAATAAGAAGATTTAATCTTCAAACAGGGGATAAAGTTAGAGGTATAACAAGACATCCAAAAACAGGAGAAAAGTTTAGAGCACTACTATTTGTACAGAAAGTCAATGAGGAAAATCCAGAAACTTGTATAAATAGAAAATCATTTGTTAACTTAACACCAATATATCCAGAAGAAAGACTAACACTTGAAAAAAGTCAAAACGAAATATCAACTAGATTAATTGACTTAATTTCGCCAATAGGAAAGGGACAAAGGGGTCTTATAGTTGCGCCACCAAAGGCAGGTAAAACTATACTTCTTAAAAGTGTAGCTAATAGCATTGCCAAAAACCATCCTAATGTGGAATTAATAGTATTATTAATAGATGAAAGACCAGAAGAAGTTACAGATATGAGAGAATCTATTAATGGAGATGTTATTTATTCAACATTTGACCAAGTATCAAATCATCATGTTAAAGTAGCAGAAATGGTATTAAATAGAGCTCAAAGACTTGTTGAACATGGAAAAGATGTTGTAATACTTCTTGATAGTATAACAAGATTAGCAAGAGCTTATAACTTAACAATATCACCAACAGGAAGAACTTTATCAGGAGGTCTTGACCCAGGAGCATTACATGGACCTAAAAAATTCTTTGGAGCAGCTAGAAATATTAGACAAGGTGGTTCATTAACAATACTTGCCACTGCATTAGTAGAAACAGGTTCTAGAATGGATGATGTAATCTTCGAAGAATTTAAAGGAACTGGTAATATGGAGTTGCATCTAGATAGAAAACTTGCTGAAAAGAGAATATTCCCTGCTGTGGATATTTATAAGTCAGGAACAAGAAGAGAAGACTTACTACTTACAGAAGAAGAAAAAACGGCTTTATGGAAATTAAGAAAAGAAATGAGTAATAATTCTATATTAGAAGTCACAGATAACTTAATCGATGCGCTAAAGAAAGCAAAAAATAATGAAGAATTTATAAGAAGTATTAAGTAAAAAATATAAACCTAAAATCATATGATGAAGAAATATAAAAATCCTTGTATCACTAAAAAACATGTGATATAATGATGTAGTTGAAGATGAAAACTTAAAATTAATATAATTAATTTAGAATATAATTGAAAAAGAGGTGACTAAGAATGCAAAAAGATATACAACCAAAATACAATGCAGTTGAAGTACACTGTGCATGTGGAAATACTTTCATGGCTGGTTCAACTAAGGACGAAATAAGAGTTGAAATATGTTCAGAGTGCCATCCTTTCTATACTGGAAAGCAAAAGAACATAGAAAAAGGTGGAAGAATCGACAAATTCAAAAAAAGATTCAAAATGGATTAATTATTGTAAAAAAAGGGGTTGGTTATCCAACCCCTATTTTATTTCCCTAATTACTAAAAAATACATAATTTTAGAATATTATCAATAATAACATTAGATAAAAGCTTAGGAGGTTCGAAAATATGTATAGACCAGTAAACCATGGTTATATCGAAGTAGTAGTTGGACCTATGTATAGTGGAAAGAGCGAAGAACTAATAAGAAGATTAAAAAGAGCTAAAATTGCAAAACAAAATATTGTTGTATTTAAACCTCATATAGATGATAGATATAGTAAAAAAGATGTTGTATCTCATAGTGGGGACAGTATAGAAGCTATTCCAATAAAAGAAGCATCAAGTATTTATGATTTAATAGATGAAGATGTTCAAGTAGTTGGTATAGATGAGGTGCAATTTTTTGATGAAGAAATAGTAGATATTGCTGTTGACTTAGCTAACAAGGGAATAAGAGTTATAGCGGCAGGTCTAGATATGGATTTCAAAGGAGAACCATTTGGTCCTACACCAAGACTTTTAGCGGTTGCAGAATTTGTAGATAAAATTCAAGCTATTTGCTCTGCGTGTGGTCAACCAGCAACAAGATCTCAAAGATTAATAGATGGAAAACCGGCAAGATATGATGATCCTATTATTCAAGTAGGAGCTGTAGAAAGCTATGAAGCTAGATGCAGAAAATGTCATGTGGTGAAATAAATTATTAACCCCTTAAAAGTATAATATAATACTCTAAGGGGAATTTTTATATTATAATGATTTTAGAGTTATAAAAATTATTATGAGGAGTATTACCATGAAAAAGCAAAGTGTTGGAGGGCAAGCTGTAATTGAAGGAGTTATGATGCAGTCTAAGAATTACAGAGCAATTGCTGTTAGAAAAAGTAATGGAGAAATTGAATTAAAAAAACAGATAATACAAAGCTGGATAAAAGATAAAAAAATAGATAAGATACCTTTTTTAAGGGGTTCATTTATATTATTTGAAACTATGATAGAAGGTATGAAAAGCTTAAACTATTCATCGGAATTTTTTTTAGGGGAAGATGAGGAAGAGGAAGATGCAATAGATAGATTTCTAAAAAGAATATTTAAAGATAAAGCTAATGATGCAATTATGGCAGTATCTCTTATTTTAGCAATGATTCTTTCTATTGGATTATTTGTATTAATACCAACATCTATAGGAGGGTTATTTTCATCATTTATACACAATAATATAGTGCTTAATTTGATTGAAGGTTTATTTAGAATATGTATATTAATACTATACATGTTGTTAATATCTAGAAATAAAGATATAAAAAGAACATTTATGTATCATGGTGCAGAACATAAGGCCATTTATTGCTATGAAAGTGGTTTAGAATTAACAGTAGAAAATGCAAGAAAATTTACAACACTACATCCTAGATGTGGTACAAACTTTTTATTTATAGTAATGGCAACATCAATTATATTATTTTCTTTCTTTGGATGGCCCAATATTCTAGCTAGAATAGCAATGAGAATATTATGCATACCTATAGTTGCTGGCATATCTTATGAAATAATAAAATTTCTTGGGAAATATAATAATATATTAAGTAAAATTGTTGCATATCCAGGAATGATGCTTCAACATATTACTACAAATGAACCAAATGATGAACAATTAGAAGTTGCGATAAAAGCATTAAAGGCTGTAATTTAAGATAAATAAGGAGAAACTTATGACTATTAAAGAAATAATTATAAGATATTCAAAAGAACTTGAAGAAATAAGTCCTACACCTAGACTGGATGTAGAAATATTATTACAAAAAGTATTAGATGTAGACAGATTATATATACTTTTAAATTTAGAAAAATCTATAAGTGATGATGAAGAAAAATTATTTTATGAATTTATAAATGAAAGATTAAACAATAGACCTATTGCTTATATTGTTGGAAATCGTGAATTTATGGGATTAGATTTTTATGTTCAAGAAGGTGTTTTAATACCAAGACCTGATACGGAAGTATTAGTAGAAGAAGTTATTGAACTAGGTAAAAACAAAGGTACTATAAATATTCTTGATATTGGGACGGGGTCAGGAGCTATTACTGTAAGCTTGGCTAAATATTTAGATAATGCAAAGGTTACCTCTATAGATATATCAGATATAGCTTTAGAAATAGGAAAAAAGAACGCTATAGATAACGATGTAGACCATAGGGTGAATTTTATTAAATCAGATTTATTTACAAATTTAGATAAAGATATGAAATTTGATATAATAGTATCCAATCCTCCATATATAAAAAGAGAAGTTATTGAAACTTTAGATAAACAAGTAAAAGATTTTGAACCATACAATGCTTTAGAGGGTGGAATCGATGGCTTGGATTTTTATAGATCAATAACAAAAGGAGCAAAAAACTTCCTTAAAAAAGGAGGTATTTTAGCCTATGAAGTAGGTCATGATCAAAGCGAAGATGTTAGTAAGTTAATGGAGAGAGATGGATATACTAATATATATACTAAAAAAGACCTACAACAAATTGACAGAGTTGTTATAGGTAGTGTTTTATGATATAATGAATTGCTTGAAATTGTACGAAAAAAGAGGTGAACGGTATGTTAAACAAACTACAGGTTTTAGAAGATAAATATATAGATTTAACTGAAAAAATCAGTGATATGGAAATAATAAATGACCAGAAGGTCTGGCAAAAGTATATGAAAGAACATGCAGATTTAGAGCCTATCGTTTTTAAATACAGAGAATATAGAAATGTATTAAATGACCTTAGTGAATCTAAATCTATATTAGAAGAAGAATCTGATGAGGATCTAAGAGAGTTAGCTAAAATGGAAATATCTGAACTAGAAGGCCAAGTTGAACCATTAGAAGCAGAGTTGAAAATTCTTTTATTACCAAAAGACCCTAATGATGATAAAAACGTTATAGTTGAAATAAGAGGTGGAGCAGGCGGAGATGAAGCAGCTCTATTTGCTGGTAATTTATTCAGAATGTACTCTAGATATGCGGAAAGAAGAAGATGGAAAATGGAACTTTTAAGTGCCAGTGATACTGGTGTTGGAGGGTACAAAGAAGTATCTTTCTTAATAAAAGGTAAAGGTGCCTACTCAAGACTTAAATATGAGTCAGGAGTTCACAGAGTTCAAAGAATACCAGCTACTGAATCTGGAGGAAGAATCCATACTTCAACTGCTACAGTAGCAGTTTTACCAGAAGTAGAAGATGTAGAAGTAGAAATAAGTCCAAATGATTTGAGAATAGACGTATTCCGTGCATCGGGAAATGGTGGACAATGTGTAAATACAACTGACTCAGCTGTAAGAATCACTCACTTACCTACTGGTGAAGTTGTGTCTTGCCAAGATGAAAAATCACAGTTAAAAAATAAAGAAAAAGCTTTAAAAGTATTAAAAGCTAGACTTTATGATAAAGCTTTATCAGATCAACATGACGAAGTTGCTGCAGAGAGAAGAAGTCAGGTTGGTACTGGTGATAGATCTGAAAGAATAAGAACTTACAATTATCCACAAGGTAGAGTAAGTGATCATAGAATAAACTTAACTCTTTATAAGTTAGAACAATTTTTAGATGGTGATCTAGACGAGATGATAGATGCGCTAATTACGGAAGATCAAACTAAAAAGATGACAGCAATATAAAATCCCTAAACTTTTAGGGATTTTTTCTATAATCACTTAAATATAATGGAATATAGTGATATATTAATATATAAATATGGGGTGAGTTAAATAGAATGATACTAAAAGTCACGCTGATAGGACTATTGGCTGGAGTATTGGGTACAGGAATTGGTGGAATAGTATCTGCAATATTTAGAAAAGAAGTAGACAAGTATCTTAATTTTTGTATGGGATTTTCCGGTGGAATTATGTTAGCTGTAGTAGTTTTTGATTTGATGAAAGAGGCAATGGAATTAAGTGGTTTAATTTATACGGTGGTATTTACATTTATGGGTGTACTACTAACAATGTGTATTAAGAGTAGACTAGATTTTGCTGAAGATATGAAGTCGGGATATTTAATATTCATAAGTATACTACTGCATAATCTGCCAGAAGGATTGGCAATAGGTTCATCTTTTGTATCAGCACAAACTCTAGGGATAACTCTTGCTATAGTGATTGGACTACATAATATACCAGAAGGACTAGCTACGGCTCTTAGTTTGGCTGGTGCTAGAGTTCCTACAAAAAAAATAATTTTATTTACATTTATAGCAGGTATACCTATGGGAATAGGTAGCTTTTTAGGTGTATATTTTGCAGGAGTTTTTAAATCTTTAATTGGTGTATTTCTATCTTTGGCAGCAGGAACAATGTTATTTGTAGTTTTAGATGAAATAATGCCGAAATCTAAAAGTCTATATAGTATAATAGGTTTTTTAACAGGCACAATAATTGTATATTGTATATAGATTTACTAAAGAAGGGAGTGATAAACAAAATGACATTTATAAGCAGAATTGACGAGAAACATATAAATAAAGAGGAAATAAAAAAGCAAGCAGAAATATTAAAAGAAGGAAAAACAGTAATATTTCCAACAGAAACAGTTTATGGATTGGGAGCAAATGCTCTTGATGAAAATGCTGTAAGTAAAATCTATGAAGCAAAAGGGCGACCTAGTGATAATCCATTAATAGTACATATATATGATAAAAAACAAGTGAATGACCTAGCAAAAGACATTAATGAAAATGCACAGATTATAATGAAAAAATTTTGGCCAGGTCCGATAACTATTATATTGAAGAAAAAAGATATAGTACCAATGAGAACTAGTGGTGGTTTAGACACGGTTGCAATTAGAATGCCCTCTAATCCTATTGCAAAGGCTCTTTTAGAGGAAGTTAAATTACCAATTGCAGCTCCATCTGCTAATATTTCAGGAAGGCCATCACCTACAAGAGGAAAACATGTGCATGAAGAAATGAACAATAGAGTAGATGGAATTATTTTGGGTGGGGATTGTACTTTTGGTCTAGAATCAACAGTACTAGATCTAACAAATGACATTCCTACTATATTAAGACCAGGTAGTATTACAAAAGAAGATTTAGAAAAAGCTATTGGCCAAGTAAATATTGATCCGGCTTTAGAAAATAAAGAAGATAATATTAAAGCAAAAGCGCCTGGAATGAAATATAAGCATTACTCACCAAACGCAGATGTATATATTGTATCAGGCGATATGGAGAATGTTGTTAAAAAAGTAAATGAATTGTCTGATGATGGGACTAAAAAAGGATTAAAATGTGCAGTAATGTGCTTAGAAGAAAATAATAATAAATATAAATGTGATACAATAGTATTAGGTCGAAATTTAGAAGAAGTTGCCTCGAATTTATTTGATGCTCTTATAACTGCAGATGAGAACGAATATGATATTGTATACACAGAAGAATTTTCTAATTTGGGCGTTGGTAGAGCCATAATGAATAGGCTACTTAAATCTGCTGGGTATAAAATAATAAAAGTATAAAATAATAAAAGTATAAAGTGGAAAAGTTAAAAAATAAACATTATAATATTATCAATAGTATTTTGAAAAGAAATCAAACCAAATTATGATAAAATTGGAATATTATGGATTAAATTCAAATAAAAAGTAATAAAATATTAAAAAAAGTTGTGCTTTTCTATGGAGTATTAATAAAAAATTATGTATAATTAAATAAACTAGTTAAAAAAAAATCAAACATAAAAAATGCTATTTGATTGAAATACTTATTACAAGTTTTAAAATATAATTACTTTACATACTAAAAAGGAGTTCTAATTATGAGAATAGGTTTGGGATGTGACCACGGAGGATTTAATTTAAAATCAGACATTATTAATTTTCTAGAATCAAAAGGAATAGAGTACATAGATTTTGGGACAAATAATTCACAAGATTCAGTAGATTATCCGATATATGGGGAGAAAGTTGCAAATGCAGTTATTTCAAAAGAAGTAGATTATGGAATTGTATGTTGTGGAACAGGAATAGGAATATCTTTAGCAGCAAATAAAGTTCCTGGTATAAGATGTGCTGTTGTTTCAGATGTTTTTTCAGCAAAAATGTCTAAGGCACACAACAACGCAAATATGTTATCTCTTGGAGAAAGAGTATTAGGAAGAGGCCTTGCATTAGAAATAGTAGAAGCTTGGATTAATACAGAATTTGAAGGAGATAGACATTTAAGAAGAGTTAACATGATAGTTGATATAGAAAAAAAGCATAATAAATAGGAGGTTTAATAGTAATGAGCAAAGTTATAGTTACGGATCATCCGTTAATACAACACAAATTAACAATAATGAGAGATAAAGAAACTGGGTCTAAAGACTTTAGAGAATTATTAACCGAGATAACAATGTTAATGGGATACGAAGTTACTAGAGATTTACAACTAGTTGATGTAGAAATAGAAACACCTGTTGTAAAAAGTACTCAAAAAATGATATCAGGTAAAAAATTAGGAATAGTACCTATATTAAGAGCAGGACTTGGAATGGTTGATGGATTTATAAGTCTAATACCAGCAGCTAAAGTTGGTCACTTAGGTCTATATAGAGATCCTGAAACATTAAAACCAGTTGAGTATTACTCTAAATTTCCACAAGATATAGATGAAAGAGAAATGATAGTAGTTGATCCAATGCTTGCAACAGGTGGTTCAGCAGTGGCAGCGATAGATGTTTTAAAAGCAAGAGGAGCAAAAAGTATAAAGTTAGTTAACTTAGTTGCAGCTCCAGAAGGTATAGCTGAAGTGCAAAAATATCACAGTGATGTAGATATATATGTGGCAGCCATAGATGAAAAATTAAATGATCACGGATACATAGTTCCAGGATTAGGAGATGCTGGAGATAGATTATTTGGTACTAAATAGTATATCTTAAGGAATCTATTGATTAAATAGATTCCTTATTATAGATAAAATAACTATATTCTTAGTATAGAGGAGCATAGTTTTATATGAGTAATAAAAAAAGTACAGGTGCACAAATAGCACAAATGCTTTCTTTAATGAGTCAGCTAGGCATTATGATGGTTGTTTCCATATTTGGATGTTTTTTTATAGGCAAATTTATCGATGATAAATTAAACACAGAACCTATTTTCATGCTAATATTTTTAGTGTTGGGAGTAGGAGGAGCTTTTATGTCTGTATATAAAACTGTAATTGGATACACAAAAAGGAAGTGATAGAATATGGATATAAAAGTACAACAAGAAGTTAAAGAAATAACAAAGGGTATATGTATATATGCCATTATAATAGGAATAATATCTTTAGTTATTTCTAAACAACCAATTCACGTAATATTGGGAGTTGTTTTTGGTAGTATAATTGCCATACTTAATTTTAGGTTATTAGCAATTACCCTTGAAAAAGCAGCAGACATGCCACCAGGAAAAGCCCAAGCTTATTCCGGAATTAGATATTTGATAAGGATGTTTATTGTAGCAGTAGTTTTATTTGTTTCAGTAAAAAATCCAAATATACATGTTATAGGTACAGTCTTAGGATTAATAAGTACTCAGATTGTTATATTTATAAAAAAACTTATAATATCAAGAATATCAAGAAAGGAGGTATAAATAAGTGAAGTATACACAATGGGTCATTGAATTTGCAAATGGTTTTAAGATTAGTGAAACTGTTGTAACTAGTTGGATTATAATGGTTGGGTTAATAGTGGTAGCATTTTTATTAACAAGAAATCTTAAACCAGTACCAACTACAAAAAGACAAATTATGTTAGAGTATGCCGTTGGATCACTTAGAGGCCTTATTCATAGTAACATGGGTGATGATATAGAAAAAAGAATGCCTAATATATTCCCTTATATTGGATCTTTATTTCTTTTCTTCGTATGTTCCAACTTGATTGGTTTATTAGGTTTTAAGTCGCCAACTACTGATGTAGACACAACTTTAGCCTGGGCTTTAATTACTTGCTTCTTAATTTATTACGAAGGGGTTAAAGCTAAAGGACCAGGATACTTTAAAGGTTTATTAGAACCAGTTCCGTTATTATTACCACTTAACATAGTAGGTGAATTTGCTAGACCAATATCGCTTACATTCCGTCCATTTGGTAATATTTTAGGAGGAACAGTAATTATGGGATTACTTTATCAATTACTAGCATTTATATCATCATTGATACCAAATGTTTCAATTCCATTCTTACAATTATTAATACCAGTACCATTACATTTCTACTTTGATTTATTTGCAGGATGTTTACAAGCATTTATATTCATAATGCTTACAATGGTATTTGTTTCAAACTCAACAGAGTAAAATATATGCAAATTAAATATTGGCATATTAGAATAATAATAAAAAATAAAAGTTAAAATTCGAGGAGGATTAAAATTATGGAAATTACTACTTTACAACAAGGAATCGCTATAGCAGGTTCTGCAATAGGTGCAGGTATAGCAGTTATATCTGGTATAGGTGCAGGGATAGGTCAAGGATATGCAGCTGGTAAAGGTGCAGAAGCTGTTGGTAATCAACCAGAAGCTAAAGGAGATATAATCTCTACAATGCTATTAGGTGCTGCAGTTGCAGAGTCTACAGGTATATATGGTCTTGTTATATCTATAATCTTAATATTCGCTAATCCATGGGTATAGAATTGAAGATGATTTGTAATAAGATTTTATAGTTAGGAGAAATTATAAATTACTCTCCTAACTATAAATTATGGATGATGGAAAGGAGGATTAGTAGATGGGTGTTAAACCAGTAGTAACCATAACTTGGGAATTAGCTATTCAGATAATAAATACAATTGTTTTATTTTGGATACTAAGAAAAATTTTATTCAAACCAGTTTTGAATATAATAGATGCTAGAGAAAAGGCAATAAAAACAGATATAGCTACAGGAGAGCAAGCGAAAAGTGAAGGTTTAGCCTTTAAAGCTGAATATGAACAAAAACTTGCAGTTGCTAAAAATGAAGGTCAAGAAATCATTAAACAAGCAACTTTTAGGGCTGAGCAAAAGTCTGATGAAATAATATCTACTGCAAAAGAAGAAGCAACTAGCCTAAAAGAAAGAGCTAATAAAGATATAGTACAAGAAAAAGAAAAAGTTATGAATGAACTTAAAAATGATATTTCTAACATAGCTATACTTGCTGCTTCTAAGGTAATTGAAAAAGATATTGACCAAGCTAAACATGAGGAAATGATAAACAAATTTATCGAAGAGGTGGGCGAAGCTAAATGATAGATATAATAGCTAACAGATATGCAGAAGCCCTATTCCAACTAAGTGAAGATGAAAATATCACTAAAGAAATTTATAATGAATTACACAATGTAGTAGAGACAGTAAAAAATAATAAAGATTTAGATAATGTTTTAAGATCACCTTTAGTAGCTAAAATCGAAAAGGTTAAATTAATTGAATCATTATTTAATAATAAAATAAATAATAACTTAAAAAATTTCTTAAAAATACTAGTTGAGAAGGGAAGAATATCTTCTTTAAAATCAATAGAATTAACATTTAAGCAATTACTAAATGATAAAAATAATATAATTGAAGGTACTGTAATAAGTGCCATTCCTTTAACTGATGAAAAAGTTAAAGAACTTGAAGGAAAACTTTCAAAAAAATATAATAAAAATGTTACTTTAGAGAATAAAGTTGACCAAAGTATATTAGGTGGGGTTTTAGTAAGATTAGGAAATACTCAAATTGACGGATCTGTAAAAACTCGTTTAGATAATATAAAAGACCAACTTTCTCAAGTAATTTCTTAGGAGGGCGGTGAACCCATGAACTTAAGACCTGAAGAAATAAGTTCTATAATTAAACAACAAATTAAGAATTATGATAACAAAATAGAAATGACTGATACTGGTAGCGTACTAAAAGTAGGTGACGGTATCGCGACTATATACGGACTAGAAAACGTAATGTCTAGTGAACTTTTAGAATTCCCTGGAGAGATATATGGAATGGCCCTTAACTTAGAGGAAGATGTTGTTGGGGCTGTTATATTTGGTGATGACAGTGGAATCAAAGAAGGAGATATAGTTAAAAGAACAGGAAGAATAGTTGAAGTTCCTGTTGGAGATGCATTAATAGGTAGAGTTGTAAGTCCACTTGGTTTACCTATAGACGGTAAAGGACCTATAAACACTGACAAAACGAGACCAGTTGAAAGTAAAGCTCCTGGTATAATGGCAAGACAATCAGTTTGTGAACCATTACAAACTGGTATAAAAGCTATAGACTCTATGATACCAATAGGTAGAGGACAAAGAGAGCTTATCATAGGTGATAGACAAACTGGTAAGACTTCTATAGTTATAGATACTATATTAAACCAAAAAGGTAAAGATGTTATATGTATATACGTTGCAATAGGACAAAAACGTTCTACAGTTGCACAACTTGTTAGTACATTAGAAAAAGGTGGAGCAATGGATTACACAATAGTTGTATCAGCTACAGCTTCTGAATCTGCACCACTTCAATACCTTGCACCATATGCAGGAGCTGCAATGGGTGAAGAGTTCATGTTCAATGGTAAACATGTTCTAATAGTATATGATGATTTAAGTAAACAAGCAGTTGCTTACAGAGAAATGTCATTACTACTTAGAAGACCACCAGGACGTGAAGCTTACCCAGGAGATGTATTCTACCTACATTCAAGATTACTAGAAAGAGCTGCTAAGTTATCTGATGAATTAGGCGGAGGATCTATGACTGCACTTCCAATCATAGAAACTCAAGCAGGAGACGTTTCTGCATATATACCAACTAACGTTATATCAATAACTGATGGACAAATATACTTACAACCAGAATTATTCTATTCAGGTATAAGACCAGCAGTTGACCCTGGTATATCAGTATCAAGGGTTGGTGGTGATGCTCAAATTAAATCAATGAAAAAAGTTGCAGGTACATTAAAACTTGCTTACTCACAATATAGAGAACTTGCATCATTCTCTCAATTTGGATCAGACTTAGATGAAGATACTAAGAAGAGACTTGCTCAAGGGGAAAGAATAGTTGCTGTTTTAAAACAAAATGAAACTGACCCTATAGCAGTTCAAGACCAAGTTATGATAATATTTGCTGTTATAAATAACTTCTTAGAAGATGTACCAGTAAGTAATGTAGCAAGATTTGAAAAAGAATTATTCAGATTTGTGGATGAAAACTATCCAGAAGTATCTAAAAAAATATTAGCAGCAGAAGATTTCTCTTCTGATTTAACAAACGCAATAGTAGAATTTAAGAAAAAGTTTGTTGTTGAAGCGTAATCCTTTTTACAAAAGGAGGTAAATTAATTGGCAGGAGCTGGAATTAAAGAGATTAAAACGCGTATTAACAGTGTTAATAGTACAAAACAGGTTACTAAAGCTATGGAACTTGTTGCTTCTTCAAAAATGAGAAAAGCAAAAGATAGAGCTTTAGCAGCTAGACCGTACTTTGGAACAATGTACGATACAGTGAAGGATATAGCTACAAGTACTCGTGGCGTTAGAAATGTATTCTTAAAACAAAGAGAAGTAAAAAATAGATGTTATATTATTGTTGCAGGAGATAGAGGACTTGCAGGAGGCTATAACTCAAATATAATGAAATTAACGCTTAGTCATATGGATGGAAAAAAAGAAAAAGTTATGACTGTAGGGAAAAAGGCTACGGAATTTTTCCAAAAAAGAGGTTATGACATATTAAAGTCAGCAGAAAGTGTTGAAAAATGTGACTATGATGAAACATTAGCTTTTGCTCAGGAAGCTATGAATTTATATAAAAAAGGTGAAATTGATGAAGTATATATGGTATATACAGAATTTGTATCTCCTTTAACTCAAAACCCAAAATTATTAAAAGTGCTACCTTTAGCATTTGAAAAAGAAGAAAATAAGGAAACAAAAGAGCAAGCTGCAAAAGGAGCTAGAGTTCAATATTTACCATCGGCAGAGGTTGTTTTAGGTCATATAATACCTAAATATGTTTCTGGTATAGTTTATGATGGAGTTATAGAATCTTTCGCATCAGAACAAGCTGCGAGAAGAACTGCAATGAGTTCAGCAACTGATAATGCAGACGAGATGCTATCTAATTTAGAGTTGAGTTACAACAGAGCAAGACAATCAGCTGTAACTCAAGAAATAACAGAGATAGTAGGCGGAGTAGAGGCTCTAAAATAAGGAGGTTAGGAAATGGCCAACGTAGGGAAAATAGTATCAATCGTAGGTGTTGTACTAGATGTTAAGTTTGATAATGAAAATAGCCTACCTAACTTATTAAACGCATTAGTTATAAAGTTAGGAGATCAAGAAATAGTTGCTGAAGTTGCACAACATATAGGTGATGACACGGTTAGATGTATATCAATGAGTGCTACAGATGGACTAGTTAGAGGAATGGAAGCAATAGATACAGGAAAACCAATAAGTGTTCCTGTTGGAGATGCTACATTAGGAAGAATATTCAACGTTCTTGGAGAACCAGTTGATGATGAACCAGCACCTAAAGATGCACCGGAGTTACCTATACATAGATCAGCTCCAGAGTATAACGATATAGCAAGTACTGCTGAAATACTTGAAACAGGTATAAAAGTAGTTGACTTACTAGTACCATACTTAAAAGGTGGTAAAATAGGTTTATTCGGTGGTGCCGGAGTTGGAAAAACAGTTCTTATACAAGAACTTATAAATAATATAGCTAAACAACACGGTGGGATATCAGTATTCGCAGGTGTTGGAGAAAGAACAAGAGAAGGTAATGACCTTTACCATGAAATGAAAGATTCTGGAGTTATAAATAAAACAGCTCTAGTATTCGGACAAATGAACGAGCCACCAGGAGCTAGAATGAGGGTTGCCTTATCTGGACTTACTATGGCTGAGTATTTCAGAGATGAACAAAACCAAGACGTTCTTTTATTCGTAGATAATATATTCCGTTTCACACAAGCAGGTTCAGAAGTTTCTGCCCTACTTGGACGTATGCCTTCAGCAGTTGGATACCAACCAACGCTTGCTACAGAAATGGGTAACTTACAAGAAAGAATAACATCAACTAAGAAAGGATCTATAACATCTGTTCAAGCTGTTTACGTACCTGCGGATGACTTAACTGACCCAGCGCCAGCAACAACATTCGCTCACTTAGATGCAAAAACAGTTTTATCTAGATCTATAGCATCTCTAGGAATATACCCTGCAGTTGATCCACTTGAATCAACTTCAAGAGTACTAGATCCTAAAATAGTTGGTGAAGAACACTATGAAGTAGCGAGAAGAGTGCAATCTATACTTCAAAGATACAAAGAATTACAAGATATAATAGCTATACTTGGTATGGATGAATTATCTGATGAGGATAAAATAATAGTTGCTCGTGCAAGAAAGATACAAAGATTCCTTTCTCAATCTTTCACAGTTGCAGAACAATTTACAGGATTCCCAGGTAAATATGTACCAGTTAAAGAAACTGTAAGAGGTTTCAAAGAAATACTTGAAGGAAAACATGACGACTTACCAGAATCAGCATTCTTATTTGTTGGATCAATAGATGAAGCTGTTGCGAAAGCAAAGGAGAGTAGATAGGTCATGGCAAATATATTTGCATTAGAAATAGTTACTCCAAGTGAAGTTTTTTACCAAGGCGAGGTAGAAATGGTTATAACTAGAACAACACAAGGTGATAGGGCCATATTAAAAGATCATATACCTTTCGTTGTTGGTTTAGTTGATGGAGAATTAAGAATAAAAAAAGATGGCAAGTTTAAATCTGGCCAAATATCTGGTGGTTTTATGACAGTTAGTAAAGAGAAAACTACTATACTAACTGAAACTGCTAAATGGAACGATTAAGTCGTTGACTTATAATATTACTTAAAAAGACTAGGAATTATCCTAGTCTTTTTACTTTGTCTAAAACTAATATTTAGTGCATAAAAATAAAAATATTATTAACAGTAATAGAATTGCTTATAATAAGGTAAGATAATTATATTAGAGATAATTTATGGGAGAAAATAATGAATATTTGTAGATATAGGGACAGATATTATAGAAGTAAAGAGAATTAAATATGAATTAAATAAAAGAGGTGATTTTCTAAAAAAATATTCACAGAAGGAGAATTAGAAATGTTTGAGGAGGAGGGAAATAACCCAAAAACCATAGGGAGAAACTTTGTAGCAAAATAAGCTATTAGTAAATATTTAAGATTGGGCATAAGGGGTTATAATTTTAAACATATAGATATACTCAAAAATAATTTAGAGAAGCATATAGTAAAAACTTATAATAATTTAAAACAAATTTGCATACAATATAGTGTTTTAGAAATAAAGGTAAGCATGTCCCATTGTGAGAACTATGCTGTTGCAAATGCTATAACAATTACAATGTAAAAATAAGATATATTTAAATATACCAATGAATAAAAATATATTAGGAGGTACTTTGTGAAAAATAAGTGTTATTCATTACTAATAATAATTGTTTTAATAATTACTCTATATAGTGTTGGGTGTGGAAGAAAAGAATATACAAAAGAAGAAGTATATGAGGATTTCCAAAATCAAATTTCAAAAATTGAATCATATACTTGTAATGCAAAAGTAGAAGCTATAGGAAATAAGGAAAATACTACCTATATTTTTAAACACACATATAAAAAGCCGGATTATTATAAGTTAGAAGTCAAGTCACCGAAGAATTTACAAGGAAAAACTATTGAATATAAGGGAGATAAAGTTCTAGTTAAAAACCCTAGTATTAATGATACAATAGAGCTTCCTAATATAAATAATGATAGTCACTATTTATTTATTGGAGATTTTATAAAAAACTATATGCAAAATGAATCAATAATTTTAGAAGTTACAAAAAGTGAATTAAAAATACAAACAGAAATACCAGGGGATAATAAATATTTTAAAAAACAAATTTTATATGTAGATAATAAGACTAAAAATCCAAATAAAATGGAAATACTAGATAATGAAGATAAACCTATATTTATAGTAACATATGAAGATTTTAAGTATGAAAAGTAAAAAAGTAGTATAAACAACTTAAGAGAAATCTAGATGACATAATAATTTGTTTTACTAAAATTAAAAAGATATTAAAAGTCATAACAAAGCTATTATTAATGAATAAGTTGTATAGTAAATTTTTGCTCCAAAAACTATGATTTAAGACATAAAAAAAGTTGTGTAGGTTATAATATTTAACGTGAGGTGTATAAAAATTAAAATAATAATAAATTTAATTTTGTTTACTAAATACACGATAAATGAACGTACTTATATGGAAACAAATGCAATTTTACAATTAGTTAGGAATCTGATAAAATATAAGAGATATTGTTCTCTGGGAGGCGATTTTGTGAGCAATAAAAATAAAGAAAAAATTATGTTTACTTTACCCGATTATATTTTATCTGAAGTAGATCAAATAGTTCAGATGGAAAACAGTAATAGGGAAGATTTTGCAAAGGCTGCTTTTCAGTTTTATATAACCCAAAAAAAGAAAATTAACTTAAAAGAAAGTATGATAAAGGGTTATAAAGAAATGGCTAAAATCAACTTATCATTAGCAGAGCTTGGTATGACAGATGACGTATCTTTGGATGATGATTCTGAAGGAGATATAGCTAAAGTTGAATAATCTTGGCTTAGATATTAAGCGAGGAGATTTATTTTATGCAGATTTAAGTCCAGTTATTGGCTCGGAGCAGGGAGGCGTTAGGCCTGTTTTAATAATCCAAAATAATATAGGAAACAAGTATAGCCCAACGGTTATAATTGCTGCTATAACATCCCAGATTAATAAAGCAAAATTGCCTACTCACATAGAAATAAGTTCCAGTGAATATGGACTTAATAAAGATTCTGTAATTCTCTTAGAGCAAATTAGAACCATAGACAAAAAACGGCTGAGAGAAAAAATAGGTTATCTAGATAATAAAACGATGCTAAAAGTAAATAATGGACTGCAAATAAGTTTAGATTTATTTAGCATATAAAAATTATTGATATAGTAGCATATCAATAATTTTTTTGTTTTATATACAAAAAACACAAAAAAACACCATAAAGATGTTATAATATAATGAGATTTAAATACAATATGGCTAATAACAGGTAGCCTCAGTATATAACTTAGGGAGGTAAATTACATGAGAGACCATAAAGGATTAAATGAAATTACTAATGTAATAAGAAAAGACATTGTCTCAATGATATGTAAATCAAAATCAGGACATCCAGGAGGTTCATTATCAGCAGTTGAAATTTTAACAGCTCTTTATTTTGATCAAATGAATATTGATCCAACAAATCCAAAAATGGAAGATAGAGATAGATTTGTTTTATCAAAAGGTCATGCAGCTCCGGCTTTATATGCAACATTAGCTGAAAGAGGATATTTTGAGAAGGAAGAGTTAAATAATTTAAGAAAATTAGGAAGTATGCTTCAAGGACATCCTGATATGAAAAAGATACCTGGTGTTGAAATGTCAACAGGTTCATTAGGACAAGGTTTTTCTGTTGCGTGTGGAATGGCTATGGCAGCTAAACTAGATAACGCTCCATGGAATGTATATGCATTATTAGGAGATGGAGAAGTTCAAGAAGGAATAATATGGGAAGCTGCTATGAGTGCGGCTCATTATAAGCTTGATAACATGATAGCATTTCTTGATTATAATGGACTTCAAATTGATGGAGAAGTTGAGTCAGTAATGAGTATTAATCCTATAGAAGACAAGTTTAGGACTTTTGGATGGAATGTAATAACTATTGATGGTCATGATTTCGACCAAATATTTGCAGCTTTAGATATGGCAAAAGATACAGTAGACAAACCAACAATGATAATAGCTAAAACAGTAAAAGGTAAAGGAGTGTCTTTCATGGAAAACCAAGCTTCATGGCATGGAAGTGCACCAAGTGAAGAACAACTTGAACAAGCATTATCAGAATTAGGAGGTGCTTTCCATGAGTAAAATAGCAACTAGGGAGGCTTACGGAAAAGCTTTAGTTAAACTAGGAAAAATAAATGATGATGTAGTAGTTTTAGATGCAGATTTATCTAAATCAACTAAAACTAATGACTTTTTAAAAGCATATCCAAATAGATTTTTTAATATGGGTATAGCAGAACAAAACTTAGTAGGAGCTGCTTGTGGTTTTGCAGCAGCAGGAAAAATACCTTTTGCAAGCACATTTGCTATGTTTGCAACTGGAAGAGCATTTGAAGTAATAAGAAACTCAGTATGCTATCCTAAATTAAATGTTAAAATATGTGCTACACATGCAGGTATAACTGTTGGAGAAGATGGTGGTTCTCATCAAAGTGTGGAAGATATATCTTTAATGAGATCTATTCCAAATATGACAGTAGTGGTTCCAGCTGATGGAGTTGAAGCTGAAAAGATGATATTTGCTGCAGCTGAGTTCAATGGACCTATGTATGTCAGACTTGGAAGAAGTGCTGTTCCAACAATATTTGAGGAAGATTATAATTTTGAAATTGGAAAAGGCGTTGTTCTAAGAGACGGTAACGATGCTACAATAATAGCTTGCGGAATAATGGTTAACGAAGCGATAATAGCTGCAGACATGTTAAAGGAAGAAAACATAGATGTTAGAGTTATTAATATGTCTACAATAAAACCAATAGATACAGAGCTTATAATAAAAGCTGCTAAAGAAACTAAGGCAATAATAACGGCAGAAGAGCACAGTATAATAGGTGGATTAGGATCAGCTGTAAGTGAAATTGTATCTGAAAATCATCCTACAATAGTTAGAAAAGTTGGAGTAAATGATAGTTTTGGTGAGTCAGGAACACCAAATGAATTATTAGAAAAATATGGTTTAACTGCTAAAAATATAGTAGAAAAAGTAAAAGAAGCATTAAACTAATAACATATATAAAAAGGCGTATTTAATATTTGATTAAATACGCCTTTTTAAGTAAAGTCAGATTGTTTGGGTATGTTAATAAAGTAAATTTTTTGCTTCTATCAAAGATTATTTCCTCATATATTTATAAGAGATAGGGGGGATAATGTGGAGATTAAGTTTAATATCAAAGGAGTAATATATGGCGTAATACTAATATTATTTATAGTTTTAGGGTTTGTATTTGTACCTAAATTATTTTTAGATACTTCAAAACCGGTGGATTTTACAATGGTGCAAAGAGAATCCATTCCAGATAAAATATTAGATATTATGGATAAGTACGAAGACGAAGAGAGAGCATTAGCAGTAAAACTAGATAATAAGATATATGTTATAGTAACGAGGGGAGAAAAGGAACATGGTATAGACATAGACAAAATAACTATGGATACAGTGGAAGAAAAAGCTGTTATGACAGTAGATATTACATATAAAGACAAGGATAAATCCTATCCTTTTGTAGTTGCTGAAACTAATCTTAAATCTTTACCAGACAAAATACAATTAAATGCAACAAAAGAAGAAAAATAAGAAACTTGAGCCCTAACTATTAAAACTTTGGTCTAATAGTTAGGGTATTTTTATGTATATATATTTATAGTTTCATTTATCAGAAAATTAATAATTTTCATTAAGGTTTCGCAATTAAATCCGTATATTACACATACGGGAATATTTTAGTATAAATGGAGCTTATACCTTTATATTATAAATATTGTTTTTGATATGAAAATTGCAAAATACAACGTTGAAGGGGAAGGGATAGACTTATGAAAAGTATTAAAACTAAAATTTTAGCAATGATTGGTGGTATTGCCATTTTAGCTATGATAATTTCTGGTGTGTTTACTATGAAGAACACAGTTAAAACTGTATCTAAAAATCAAGAAAGTATTTCAACATTAACTACTAAAAATATAGTTTCTAACATAAATGAATATTTTACAAGATATAAAACAATTGCCATACAAATGGCCGGAAACACAGCTATCAGAAATGTATTAACAAACGCAACTAGAGAGGATTATAAGAATCATTCATCTTATAAAGATGCTTATAAATCACTTGGATATGTAAAGGAAAAAGATACTCAAATTTTGAATGCATATATTGCTTCAGCAAATGAAGACTTAGCATTTGATAGTGGAACCTATCTTAGCGATAAAGGGTTTGACTTAAAATCCAGAAATTACTGGTTTTCAAAAAGTGAAGATATTGAAAAAGGGTTTATTATATCACAGCCCTACGAAGATTCTGTTACTGGAAATATGGTTGTTACATTTTCAGCTCCAGTGTATGATTTAAATAATAAAGAAATTATAGGGGTTGCAGCAGTTGATGTTTCTATTGAAGATATAAGTAAACAAGTGGCAACAATGGATACTGACTTTAAAGATGGTGGATACACAATGCTTATCTCAAATATTGGACAAGTATTGGCAAGTAAGGATACTGAGAGGGTTCTTAAGAATGTTAGTGAAATAGGATTTGACGATAAAATACTTAGTGAAATAGATAAAACAACAAATAAAATAATAAAATACACTGAAAATGATAAAATACGTTATGGAATTGTAAGTGATACAAGAGATGCTGGCTGGAAAGTGCTTCTAAGTATTAGTAAAGATAGTTATATGGCTTTAGTAAAAACATCTATATCTACAACATTAGTCATATATTTAATTGCATTTTTAATTCTTATAATAGCAATTATAGCAGTAACAAAAAGCTTAGTTGCCCCAATTCAAAATCTTATGAATGTAACGGAAGAATTAGCTGCAGGAAATCTTGATGCAGAAATAAATATAGAAAGCAAAGATGAAACTGGAAGATTGGCTGAATCAATGAAGAAACTTGTATTAAGATTAAATGAATATATTATTTATATTGATGAAATATCAGAATCTTTAGATAGATTTTCGATGGGAGACTTAAATATTGACTTAAAACAAAACTATGAAGGTGATTTTGCTAAGATAAAAAATTCATTATTACAACTTTCGTCGATATTTAAAGAAACTATAGGTAAGATTGTTGAAACATCGGAAAATGTTGCAGTTGGTTCAAAAGAAATAGCAAATGCAGCACAAGTACTTGCTGAAGGTTCGCTGTATCAAGCAAGTACAACAGAAGAATTAACAGCAACAGTAAATGATTTATCAGATAGAGTATCAACAAATGCAGATAACGCACTAAATGCATCAAAGCAAGTTAAAACTGCTGGAGATCTTGCTATAGAAAGCAATGATCAAATGAAGAAAATGATACTAGCTATTGAAGAAATAAACTCTAAATCCACACAAATAAGTAAAATTATTAAAGTAATTGAGGATATTTCATTCCAAACAAATATATTGGCTTTAAATGCAGCAGTGGAAGCATCTAGAGCAGGCGCTGCAGGCAAAGGATTTGCAGTTGTTGCAGATGAAGTAAGAAATCTAGCTACAAGATCTTCAGATGCATCAAAAGAAACAACTCATTTAATTGAGGAATCAGTTAAAGCTGTGCAAAATGGGAACCTTATAGCCGTGAAAACTGGTAAAATGCTTGAAAATGTACTTGAAGAAGTGTCTCAGTCGGTAAAATTAATAGATGAAATTTCTTTAGCATCTGTTGAGCAAGCTTCAGCTTTAAAACAAACATTAGAAGGTATTGAACAAATAAGTACAGTTGTACAAACAAATGCAGCAACAGCTCAAGAAAGTTCAGCAGCAAGCAATGAACTATCAAACCAAGCTCAAATACTTAAAAATGTTGCATCAGGTTTTAAAATTCAGGACTAAATATAAAAATTACTAAAAAAACTGGTTCCTAAAATTGGAATCAGTTTTTTTAGTAATTTCAAATGTAAATATTTTAGATATAAAGTAATAAATAATTTTAATTTATCTTGATGTTAATATTGTAGATTCGGTTACTATGTAATCCAATTTAGCATCGTGATCTTCTTTGGGAACTTGGTCAAAAATTTGTAAATCAAAAGCTATTCCCACAGTAACGGCATCTTCTCTTAGATTCTCAAGGAATCTATCATAAAAACCACCACCATACCCAAGGCGGTAACAATCTTTATCATAGGCTACAGCTGGCACTATAACCACATCTAAATCTTTTATGTCTATGGCAGTAGAGCATTCAGGTTTTGGCTCTCTAATGTTATAAGCACCATATTTAATTCCATTTTCTAAATCTGTAATTTGAGAAGGTATTAATTTTCTTTCTTCCTTTAAAGTTATAGGTGATGCCACAATTTTACCTAATTTTATAAGTTTTTTAATTAGATTGTCTGTGGCAACTTCGTTATTAAAGTCTAAATAAAGCATAATAGTTTGTGCATTTTTAATACAGTCTAGCTGAAGTAGCTTTTCTGTGATTATATCTGAGTTGTGTTTAATAAAATCTTTGTTTTTTTCTTTTCTAATCATAATAACATTTTTTCTAAACTCTTTTTTCATATAATCTACACCTCTTAATTGTGGTATTATATAATTACCTAAATTTTACTTTCCTAATATAGATTTTAGTAAAATTATAGATTTAAAGCAATATAATTGATAAAGAGTAATAAAAAGACAAGCTAGTCATATAATATATAGTAGATTGATTAAAGGAGAGATGAACAAATGATATCTAAAAAAAGGGCTCTTATATATTCTATTATTCTTGTAATAGTAACTATAATTGGTACAACAATGTTTCAAATTACGTTAGGAAATAAAGTAATAATATCGAAAGACTTATATGAATCTTATGCAAAATATAACAAGCTATTGGGTTTAGAAGAACTTATTCAGGAGGATTACTATAAAGATGTATCTGGAAACAATCTAGTAGATGGAGCATTAAAAGGATTATTTGAAGGTCTTAATGATCCATATTCACAGTATTACACAGCAGATGAATTTGAAAGTTTAAAAGAACAGACAAGTGGTTCCTTTGTTGGGATTGGAGTATATATAGGTGTAAATCCTGAAAATAATAAACTAACAATAATTTCTCCAATAGAAGGTTCACCGGCAGACAAAGCAGGTGTTAAATCAGGAGATATAGTTCTAAAAGTTGATGGAGAATCTGTTGAAACTAAAAAGATAGACGATGTAATTAAGCATATAAAAGGAAAAGAAAATACAGATGTTAGTTTAACTGTTCAAAGAAAGGGACAAGAATTAAGTTTTGATATTAAGAGGGAAACTATAGTAACAAAGAGTGTATCTAATGAAGTTATGGATAACAATATAGGTTACTTAAGAATAAAATCTTTTGATGAAAATACACATAAAGAATTTAAAGAAAATTTAAGCGCATTAGAATCTAAGGGCGTTAAAGGCTTAGTAATAGACTTGAGAGATAATCCAGGAGGACTATTAGATGTTTGCGTAGATATAGCAGATGATTTAATAGGAAAGGGAACAATTGTCTATACAAAAGATAATACAGGAAATAAAGAGTACTATAAATCAGATGACAAACAAGTTGATATGCCAATAGCTGTTTTAATAAACGGAGGAAGTGCATCGGCATCAGAAATATTAACAGCAGCTTTAGTTGATAATAACAAGGCTATAGCCATAGGTGAAACGTCTTTTGGTAAAGGTTTAGTACAAAGTGTAAAAGGATTAAAAGATGGTACTGGATATAAATTAACAACTGCTCAGTATTTTACACCAAATGGAGATTATATAAACGGAAAAGGTATTACGCCTAAAATTAAAGAAACAAATGAAAATCAACAACTTAAATCAGCATTAGAATATATTAAGAAGGAAATCAAGTAACAAATATATAAATAAACTATATAACAAAAAATAGTTTGAGTGCATGACTGAAAATATAAGTACTGTCAATAATTAATATATAGGTAATTATAAAAATAATAGTTATTAAAATATTGATTAAATATGTATTAGAATATATGGCGAATAATAAAATAACAAATGTTTCTACAAATTTTGATTTTAAAAATTAAAAATCTAATATTTTTTATAAAAAATAATAAAAAATTTAGAGGAAAAAGAGAAATAACATAGAATTACTTATATAAGTTAATAATCTTAGTTGGGAAGTGAGTTATATGAAGAAAACTATGGCAAAAGTTGTTAACTTTCAAGAATATAAGGAGAAAAAGAAGCATTTAGAAGTTGACAGGAAGGAACTTTTAGAGCTTATTAAACAAATTGTGACTACAAAATAGAAATAATTGTAACTCTAGATAAAGTTTTTTGAAAGAATAAAAGTAAAAACCATATACTTAGTTGCAAAAACATATATAATTTTGTCATTTCGTTTTATTTTAATAATAGGGAGCTTTTGCTCCCTTTTATTATGACATTCTTAAACCACTAACATAATCTTGGAACTGTGAAAATTCATTTTCATCTTCAAGGTTTACAACTGTAGATTTTTCTTCATCAAAATTCTTTAGATATATAGTTCTATTACCTTCAGCTCCGTCTTGATAAATACATCTATAACCATCTTCGTATAGGTTTTTCAAATCATTGAAATTATTCATTCAATCATCTCCTTAAATATATTTATCTATTTATATTTTTTGTTTATAAATAAATACTATTCGTCAAAATAAAAATACCTTTTATTCCAAAAAATGCTTAAAAAATACATAAAGTACTAGATAGTTTTTATATATAACAATATAATTATTGTAGGAAACTTAACAAATAAGATAAATTTTAGACAAATTACAAAAAACAAAAAGTTTAAGGGGGATGGCAGCCGTGAATTTAATAGAAAATATATCAAGAAATATTTATCCATTAGAAGAAAAATACATAAAGCAAGCAGAAGAAAGATTGAATAGGCTTATAAAGCCAACAGGAAGTTTAGGTAAAATGGAAAATATTTGTGAGCAACTTGCAGGAATATATGGAAGAAAATATTTTGATACATCAAAAAAAGTAATAATAGCTTTTGGAGCAGACCATGGAGTTTATGAAGAAGGTGTAGCACCAGATCCTCAAAATATTACCATATTACAATTTCAAAATTTTCCTAAAAAAATAAATGGTGTTGGGACAATTTCAAAATTTGTAGGAGCTGATGTTTTAGCAGTTGATGTAGGGATAAATTGTGATGAAAAAATAGATGGAGTAATTGATTATAAAATAAGAAAAGGCACATCTAACATGGCTAAAGGACCTGCTATGACGAGATCAGAAGCAGAAAAATGTATATCAATAGGGATAGAAATGGCAGAAAAGTGTATTCAAGATGATTATACTTTAATTGGGATAGGAGAGATGGGAATAGCTAATACTACTCCATCTACTGCCATAATTTCAGTTTTTGGAAATTATGACCCACAAGAAATTACTGGTATAGGAGCTGGTCTAAAGAAAGAATTAATTGAACATAAAGCAGAAGTAATAAGAAGATCTATAGAGTTAAATAAACCTAATCCTAAAGATGCAATAGATGTACTAGCTAAAGTGGGTGGATTTGAAATAGGTGCTATGGCAGGTGTAATCTTAGGATGTGCAGCTAATAGAATACCTATTGTGCTTGATGGATTTATATCTTATGCAGCAGCTTTATTAGCATATCATATTAATCCAAAAACAAAGTATTATATGATAGCTTCCCATTTATCAGCAGAACCAGGAACAAAGAAAGCTTTAGAGATTATGGGACTTCAACCATTTTTAGACATGGATATGAGGTTAGGAGAAGGAAGTGGAGCAGCACTATCTTTTAATATAATAGAAGCAGCAAATTACATATATAAAAATATGGCAACATTTGATGAAATAGATATGGGAAGATAGATATCTAAAGGAGAGCAATTATGAGTAATATCATTTTAGTTACAGGTGGAGCAAGATCAGGTAAAAGTAGTTTTGCTGAATCACTTTGTATAAAACAAAATAATAAAACAGCATACATTGCTACGTCAGTAGCATTTGATGATGAAATGAAAAATCGAGTTAAAAAACATCAGGAAAGTAGGCCAAAAAATTGGAAAACTTATGAAATATATAAGGATATATATTCCATAGTAGAAGAATTGAATAAAAACCATGACACAGTAATAATGGACTGTGTAACTCTTATGGTTAATAACTTAATGTTTACTCATGGTATAGAAGTTGATGAAGCTACTTCTGAAGAATTAAATGAATTAGAAAATTATATAAGAGAACAAATAACTAAATTATTAGAAGCTGTTAAAAAAACAAACTTATATTTTGTAATAGTAACTAATGAAATTGGAATGGGAATTGTGCCAGAAAATAAATTATCTAGAATATATGGTGATTTTGTTGGAAGAGCAAATCAATTAATAGCTAGTTATAGCAATGAAGTTTACTTTGTTGTAAGTGGAATTCCTATGAAAGTGAAGTGATAATTATGAAAAGATTTATAGGGTTATTACAGTTTATGACTAGAATACCTATTAAAGCAGATATTGGATTTGATGAAGAGTTTCACAAATCCATAGTGTATTTTCCATTAGTAGGATTTGTAATAGGGTTGATTTCTTTTAGTATAGGAAGTTTGTCAATTCAAATATTTGATCCATTTATAACATCTATAATAATTGTAGCAGGTGAAGTTATTTTAACGGGTGGTCTACATATTGATGGCTTGGGAGATACATTTGATGCCATATATAGTAACAGAGATAAAGAGAGAATGTTGGAGATAATGAAGGATTCCAGATTGGGAACTAACTCTCTTCTAGCTATATTATTTTTAGTATTAATAAAAATAGGATTATTGAATTCTGCTATAAATAGCAACCTTATGTGCTTAGTTATATTTATGCCTATGATATCTCGTTTGGGAGTTATAGTTATGCTTTATAAAACTGTGACACCAAGAAAAGTAGGCATGGGAAATGTATTTATTGGTAAAGCAACTAAAGGTATGTTTATAACAGCAATATTATATACTGTTGCTATTCTTGTAGTTATTACTAAATTCTTATTTTTATCAACTACTTTAAATATAATAAAATTATTATTATCAATTGTGATAGTAATGTTATTTGATTATTTATTTAAAAATCATATTTATAAGAAAATTGATGGTGTAACAGGAGATATATTGGGATGTACTATTGAGTTAGGAGAATTAATATTTTTATTATTTTCCTATATAGCTATTCTAATTTAAGGTGATGAAATGATAAAGTTAATTTTGGTAAGACATGGTATAACTGTTTGTAATGAAGGTGGAGCTTTGTCAGGATTTAAAGATAGTATATTAAGTGAAAAAGGAAGGTCACAAGCAAATAAGATTGCAGAGTATTTAAAAGATGAAGATATAGATAAAATATACACTACACCTTTGTCTAGAACAAAAGATACAATGAAAAAATTGGCTGAGATTAAAAACATTCAAACTGAAGAGACTAGTCTATTGAATGAAATAAATTTTGGTGACTTTGAGGGACTATCATTTAAAGTAATTGAAGAAAAATATCCTGAAGAAGTTGAAAAAATGATAAAAGAAGGATTTGAATATAAGTATCCTAATGGTGAGAGCTTGAAAGATACCTTTACAAGAGTAAAAAATGAAATGAGTAAAATTATAAATGATAATGATAATTCAACAGTATTAATTTGCTCTCATGGAGGTACAATTAGGAATATAATTTCTTATCTTATATGTAATGATTATAAATATCATTGGAATTTTAAAATAGATAATGGGTCTATAACAGAGATAGAAGTAGATAATAACTTTGCGGTAATTAATAAATTAAATGATACATCATATATGAATATGTAAAATTAAGAAGAGAACCTAATTTGATAGTAGGTTCTCTTTATTATTAGTATAAAGATTTATAAATATTATAAACAATATCTTTACTTAAGGGAGTGTAGGCATTTGCCATTAATCTACCTTGGTTAATAAGAACATTTTCAGTAAAAGATACTAAATCTTCCTCTGTGACACCATAGCCTTTTAAAGATTTCTTTGGAAGTATTTCATAAAGTAAACTATCCAATTCTTCAAAGACTTCTTTCTCAGAACAATTAAGAATTTCGGTTAAAATATTATTGAGTTTTTGGATTTTTCCACTTGGATTTAATTTTTCGTATGTTTTAAAAATTTCTGTAAAACAAACATAATTAGATTCTCCATGAGGAACGTGGTAAATTGAACCTAAAGGATAACTCATTGCATGAACAGCTCCACAACCGGCATTACCAAAAGCTATACCAGCGTAAGTGCTAGCGATTAAGAAGTCATCTAGAAGATTATTCAAATCATCTCTTCCATTATCAACAATATTTTTAAATCCATTAATAATCATTTTTATAGCTTCTATAGAGTACATTTCTGTAAAAATAGAGGCTTTTGGAGATACAAAAGACTCGATTGCATGAATAAGAGCATCTATTGAGCTTGCAGCAAAAACTTTAAAAGGTAAAACCTTTAATAGCTCAGGGATTAACACTGCATAGTCTGCTAGAATTGAATCATGAGCAAGACCCAATTTGCTGTTTATAGAGTTTAAATGAAGTACAGATATATTAGTAACCTCGCTACCAGTACCACAAGTCGTAGGAATAAGTATTAGTTCTTTATTTTTGACAGGTTCAAATTTCTTTTCAAATAAATCACAAACAGGTGAAAGTTTTTCTAAAGCAAAAAGTTTTGCAACATCTAAAATACTTCCTCCACCAATTCCTATAACTCTTTTATAATCAGTCTCTTTAACTTGAGCATATATTTTTTCAACCATTATATCAGTAGGTTCTCCACTACCGAAGTCTCTTCTGTATACTACATTAGCATCTTCAATAAAATTTTCGAAAAATGGTTTGTAAATATATTCATTTGTTATTATTAAGTCATTTTTATTTATATTGAATTTTAAACAAAATTCTTCACACTTATTAAAAGTAAGTATTTCTGGAGATAATTTAAAGCTTTTCATATGTAATCCTTTCTAATAATTCAATTTTTATTATGAATCGTATTATGATAATTATATCATAATATATTTAGTAGTATTATTTGTGAAAGATATGTGTAAATAAAAAGTTAATTGTTGGGTTTTATAATTAATCAACTATAATTATTGATTTGGTGGATAATTAAGAAATAGCAATATAAATATATAATTAAAGAGTTGAAAAAGATAAACCCAAAAATATCTTGCAACTCTTTTTTATTATTATTAAGTGCTAAAAATATTACTGAATTTTAAACAAATAGACTATACTTTTATTAAGTGTAAAATTAAAGGATATAATAATAAGAAGTATTACTTACAAAAGGAGATTATTATGGATATAATAGAAAACTTAAGAATTCAAGGGGTAAGTGAGTCTCTTATAGGGGATGTACAACATTTTAGAAAAGAATTTAAAGTTGATAAAGAAGTAGAGCACAGGGTTACAAAATCGCCGGCGTTTTATATTGGTGAAGATATTTTGTCCATGTGTATATCTGCTATTTTAGAAGAAGAAAATATATTATTATCTGGGCCTAAGGCTACGGGGAAAAACTTACTTTCGGATAATTTATCAGAGATATTTGGAAGGCCTCAGTGGAACACTTCCTTCCATATAAACACAGATAGTTCATCACTAATTGGAACAGATACTTTTATAGATAATGAAGTGAAACTTAGAAGAGGATCTGTATATGAATGTGCCATTCATGGTGGATTTGGTGTTTTTGATGAAATAAATATGGCTAAAAATGACGCAATAGTTGTTGTTCATTCTGCACTAGATTACAGAAGAGTAATAGATGTACCAGGATATGAAAGAATAAACCTTCATCCAGCAACTAGATTTATAGGTACTATGAACTATGAATATGCAGGCACAAAAGAATTAAACGAGGCCTTAGTTTCTAGATTTTTAGTAATAGATATTCCAGCAGTAAATGAAGATAAATTAATGATGATTTTGAAAAGAGAATTTCCTTGTACTGATGAAGAAAAATTAAATCAATTTGCAGGAATTTTTTTAGATTTACAATTAAAATCTCAAAATGGAGAGATATCTACAAAGGCAATTGATTTAAGAGGATTAATAGGTGCTCTAAAAACTATTAAAAGAGGGCTTAGACCAACCCTTGCTATTAATATGGGTCTTACAGGAAAGACTTTTGATATTTATGAAAAAGAAATTGTGGATGATATTATTAGGACAAGAATACCAGAGAAATGGGAAAGTAAAGATATATTTCCTAAGTTAAAATAACCTGAAGTAGGTGATAAAATGAGTGCAAATACTAATTGGATATATAATAACTACGAATTTGAAAATAGAGTAAATAATTTGGCATGGACAGTTTCTGGTATGTACGAGGAAGACATAGACTCAAGTGAAAAAGATTATTCATCCAAAGATGTTTCTTTGTATTTTGGTATAATCGCTGGAGCAAGAAGAAAGTACTTAGATTGGGATATAATCAAAAAATATATAATCAGTAGAATAAAAAAATCCTACGATAAAGATATTTTATACACTTTGATAGAACTTGTGCTTAATTCTGTAGTAGAAGATAAAGTAATAAATGAAAGACCAGGAGTTGAAGAAATAAGAAGTAAAGCATACAAAGACATTCTTGTTAATTATAGTAAAATTAACAAAGAAGATATATTACAGACATTAAGATATACATTTATTCTTCAAGCTATGAACAGACACCCTGCAGTGGATGGTTTGACAAGAAGAATAATGAAAGATATAAAATCTATTGATTGTAACGATGATTTGATGAATATCTTAAAAAGATTAGATGAAATTTATTTAACTTATTTTGAGTTTATAATAAACTCTCAAAGAGAAATTTCACAAGGAAATGAACAAGATATAAAAAATGTAAATGTGGACTTTGATACTTTCTCAGATTTTATGTATGAGGAGTTATATATGGATGAGGAAATAGAAACCATAGAAAGTGAAATTAATAATATAAGTAATACCATGCTGGTTGAAAACTTAGGTGAAATGGGTAGTGGAGATCTAGGAAAATCCTCAAATAGAGTTATATATGTGGATGAAGTTATGGCTCAAAAAATATATGATAAAGTAGAATATTACTATGGTAAAGCATTTCTAAGTGAAAGTGAAATAAGGAAAATTGAAACTAAACATTGTAGAGATGTTCATGAAGGGTGTAGGGTTCATTTTACGGATGGAGTATTACGTAGTGAATGTAACAATGTTTTTCAGTTAAAATATGTTACGAGACAAAAAGAAAACAATTTATACAAATATAGAAATAATATTAAACTACATAAAAGAAGTATTAATAAACTTAAAGAAAGTATATCAAGAATATTAATAGAAGAAAGTGCTATTGATAGAATTTATTCCGACGGAGGAACTATTTGTGCCAATAGAGCTTGGAGAATAGGAAGAAGCAACAATTCAAAAGTTTTTTATAAGGATATAAGAAATGAAAAAGGAAAGTATGTTATAGATATATTACTTGATGCCAGTGGTTCACAAAGTAGAAACCAGTTTAATGTGGCAATACAGGCATATATAATTGCTACTGCTCTTACATCAGTTGGAATTCCCAACAGAGTTATGGGATATTTAAGTTTTTTAGATTATACTATATTAAAAAGATATAGAGATTATAATGATAATATTAATTCTTGTGAAAATATATTTGAGTATTTTGCAGCAGGAAATAATAGAGATGGACTAGCAATAAAGGCAGCAAGTGATTCTTTATTAGAAAGAGAAGAAGAAAATAAAATACTTATAATACTTAGTGATGGGAAACCCAATGATGTGAAAATAGGAAAAGATAGATCAAGAAGTTTAAGAGGAGAGGCTTCTTATAAAGGAATGATAGCAGTAAAAGATACGGCTTTAGAAGTTCGAAAGGCGAGAAAACAGGGAATACTTGTATTAGGGGTTTTCACTGGGAAAGAAAAAGATTTAGAAGCAGAAAAAATAATTTATGGTCAGGATTTTATTTACACTAAGGATATAGAAAGATTTTCTGATATAGTTGCTATGTATTTGAAAAAAATAATAAAAAATTAAGATATTTTAGCAAAATATGAAATAAAATAATTGTTAAAAATTAACAAATATTCTTTTGTATGTGCTATACTTATCTTAGTTAAAAAATTAAATTAATTAAAGTATTTTAGGTTCTTAAACTAAGATTAATAGGGAAAAAGGTGAGATACCTTTGCAGCCCCCGCTACTGTAATGTGGACGAAACTTTTAACCACTGTGGAAACATGGGAAGGGAAAGGAGTAGAATGAAGCAAAGCCAGGAGACCTGCCTACAATATAAAGTGATTTCTTCGGGGTAGGAGAAATATCTTAATAAAAATTTTTATTTGAAGATATTGTGCCTAACTTGAAGTTAGGCACTTTTTAGTTCTTATGAACTTGAATAAGCCCTCAACCTATTTTATTTCAAAATAGTTTGAAAATAGAATAACCCTTAACCTATACCTTAGGATTCTCCAAAATCCTAAGGTCTTTTTTTATGATAATTTACAGGTTAAGTATTTTATATTTTATTCATGGGAATTATTATAGTATTATGGAGTTTGAAGAAAAAATAGAATTAGATTAAAATATATTTATATGAGCATTATAGGAGGATATATATGATTTCAGATATAATAGAAAAATTAAATCCAGCTCAGAGAGAAGCGGTAGAAAATACAGAGGGACCTGTTTTAATACTTGCTGGAGCTGGATCGGGAAAGACGAGAGTTTTAACTACTAGAATCGGTTATCTTATGGAAGATAAAGATGTTAAAGCTGAAAATATTTTAGCTATAACATTTACAAACAAAGCTGCAAATGAGATGCGAGAAAGAGTAGAAGAAACTTTAGAAGGAACAGACACTAAGGAAATGTGGATTACAACATTCCATTCTTGTTGTGTTCGTATTCTTAGAAAAAGTATAAATAAAATAGGCTATAATAGAAGTTTCGTAATTTATGATAGTCCAGACCAAGTTACTTTAATTAAGGACTGTATGAGAGAATTAGATATTAGCGATAAAGCATTTGATCCTAAATATGTATTAAGTTGCATATCTAATGCAAAGGATAAATTGTATTCTCCTAAAAGATTCTTAAAATTAAATGAAGGTGACATATCTAAAACAAAGGTAGGAGAAATTTATGCACTGTATCAAGATCGTTTAAAAAGAAATAGTGCCTTAGATTTTGATGACTTAATAATGAAAACAGTCGAACTGTTTAAAGAATGTCCAGATGTGTTAGATTTTTATAGGAATAAATTTAGATACATAATGGTAGATGAGTACCAAGACACAAGTAAAGCACAATATGAATTAATAAAATTATTAGCAAAACAACACCAAAATATTTGTGTTGTTGGAGATGATGATCAAAGTATTTATGGTTGGAGAGGAGCTGACATAAGAAATATCCTAGAATTTGAAAGGGATTATGACAATGTTAAAATAGTAAAGCTTGAGCAAAACTATAGATCAACACAAGTAATACTAGATGCAGCTAACCATGTTATTGCAAATAATACAGAAAGAAAAAGAAAAAGACTTTGGAGTGATAAAAAAGAAGGACAGCTAATAAAAATCCAATTGTCAGAAAATGAAATTGATGAAGGTGATTTTATAGTAAATACTATATCATATATGAAAAGATATGAAGATAGGTATTATAAAGACTTTGCAGTTTTATATAGAGCCAATGCACAAGCTCGTTCTGTGGAAGATGCATTAAATAGGGCAGGAATACCATATAATATTTATGGTGGTATTAAATTTTATGAAAGAAAAGAAATAAAAGATATTATAGCTTATCTTAGAGTAATACAAAACCCTCAAGATGATATATCTTTAAAAAGAATAATAAACGTTCCTAGAAGGGGAATAGGCCTTAGAACTATAGAAAAAATAGAAGACAGAGCCAGCTTAAAAGAAGAGAGTATTTATTCCGTATTAATTGACATAGAAGATAATTCTGATATATCAAGAAAAGCTAGGGCTAGTATAAGTGAATTTGTAGATTTAATGTCTACATTAAGAAGTTTTACAGATGTATATACTGTCAGTCAAGTTATTGAAAAAGTATTGGATGTAACAGGATACAAAGATGAATTACTAAAAGAAAAAAATAACGAAGGAGAAGATCGATTAGAAAACTTAGAAGAACTTATATCAGTAGCTTTAGAATTTGAAAGTTCAAGCGATGATAAGAGTTTAGAAACATTTTTAACAGGAATAGCTCTTAGTGCTGAACCAGATAGTGAGGAAGAATCTGAAGATAGAGTCTCTTTAATGACAATACATTCATCAAAAGGTCTTGAGTTCCCAGTAGTATTTTTATCGGGAATGGAGGAAAAAATATTCCCAATTGCTAGAGCGATACAATCAATGAGAGATAGTGATATAGAAGAAGAAAGAAGGCTTTGCTATGTTGGGATAACTAGGGCAAAGGAAGAATTATTCTTAACTTTAACAAGAAAGAGAACTTTATATGGAAGAACTAATCCTTCAATTGCATCTAGATTTATAGAGGAATTGCCAGGTGATTGTATAGAAAGATTAAATAAAGACCAAAAAGAATTATCTTTCTCCAAGGCAAATTATAATATTCTTGATAAATATACTCAAAAATATAAAATGAATAATATGAATAAGGTTGAAGTTGCTAAAAAAGCAAATGCTACTATAAAAAATACATCAAATGAAAGTAATATAGATGACTTAAAACTTGGAGCTAAAGTGCATCATCCAAAGTTTGGCTTGGGAACAGTGGTAGCCTTAAAAGGTCCAGATGTGACTATAGCTTTTGATAACCAAGGTATAAAAACTATAAATAAAGAATACACAACTTTAGATTTAGTTTAATAGGAGGAGTTATGAAAAAACAATTTGCTGAGAATTTAATAGATTATATTTATGATAGTCCAACTGCATTTAATGCAGTTGAGACTAGCAAAGATTTATTATTAAAAAATGGATTTAATGAACTGAAAATGAATGATAAATGGAAACTTAAAGTTGGAGGAAAGTATTTTATAACAAAAAATTCATCTTCATTAACAGCCTTTGTAATAAACTCTGACAATATGAAAGAGGGATTTAGGATAATAGGTTCTCACAGTGACTCACCTACCTTTAGAATTAAACCTAATGCAGAGATGACTGTGGAAAATTCATATTTGAAACTAAATACTGAAGGTTATGGCGGTGCTATACTAAGTACTTGGTTTGATAGACCATTGGCTGTTGCAGGCAGAGTAGTATTAAAATCAGAAAATGTATTATGTCCAAGACAAGAGATAATAAATATAAATCGCCCAGTTTGTATAATACCAAATATAGCTATTCATATGAACAGAAGTATAAATGATGGATATAAGTTTAATAAGCAAAAAGATACATTGCCTTTAGTTGGATTAATCAATGATACACTAGAAAAAGATGATTTTCTATTAAATGAAATAAGTAGAGAACTAAATGTGGATAAAAAGGAAATTCTTGATTTTGATTTGTATTTATATGAATATGAAAAAGGAAATATAATTGGACCAAGTGAAGAGTTTATATCATCTTCTAGGCTTGATAATTTGTCTATGGCTCATGCAAGTTTACATGGGTTAATAGATTCAAAAGGAAAAAATGGTATAAATATAGCTTCTATATTTGACAATGAAGAGGTAGGCAGTTCTACGAAGCAAGGAGCTGACTCTAATATGTTACCAAACCTATTGGAACGAATTTGCATAAGTTTAGGCAAAGATAGAGAAGAATTCTTTTCTGCTATTTATTCATCTTTTATGATATCTGCAGATTTAGCTCATGCTCTTCACCCAAATCTTGTTGAAAAGCATGACCCAACAAACAAGCCTATTATGGGTGGTGGGCCTGTAATAAAAATTAGTGCAAATCAAGCCTACACAAGTGATGCTTTTTCATCAGGAGTATATAAAAATATATGCGAAAAATGCGGAGTTAAATATCAACAATTTGTGAACAGATCTGATGAAAGAGGTGGATCCACAATTGGGCCAATTTCATCAACACATTTAGACATTAATTCTGTGGATATTGGTAGTCCAATATTATCTATGCATTCAGTGAGAGAACTTGGAAGTGTAGAAGATCATTTTAATATATATAAGACCTTTGTCGAATTTTATCAGATATAAAAGAATAATGGTGAAAAATTCTGTAAATTACAGATGAAAATGTGGATAAAGACTGAATAAAATGTTAATAAGTTGTAGATAAGTGGATAACTATGTGGATAAAAGGGTAATAAAACGTAATGTTTTAATTTTATATATAAATAAAAACTTTGCAATATAGTAGGAAACTTTGAAATTTAATGGCTGTGGATATTGTGGATAAAAATGCAGAGTTATCCACACAAACATTAATTAATTGTTTTAAATATGGTAAAATAATAATAGAGTAGTTATTCTTTTATAACTTAGTATATAATAATATATGAAAATACATAACAACCAAAGAAAGAAGGTATAAATATGGAAAATAAAAATCCTATAGTAACTATAGAAATGGAAAGTGGAAAAACTATAAAAGTTGAGTTATATCCTAATATAGCTCCTAACACAGTAAATAACTTTATAAGCTTAATAGATAATCATTATTATGATGGAATTATATTCCACAGAGTGATAAGAGGATTCATGATTCAAGGCGGATGCCCACAAGGAACTGGAATGGGCGGACCAGGATACTCAATAAAAGGTGAATTTAATAGCAACGGATTTGCTAACAACTTAAGACATGATAGAGGCGTAATCTCTATGGCAAGAACTATGATGCCTAATAGTGCAGGTTCTCAATTCTTCATCATGCACAAAAACTCTCCACACTTAGATGGACAATATGCTGGATTTGGTAGAGTAATAGAAGGAATGGATGTAGTAGATGAAATAGCAGACACTCCGGTTGATAGAGGAGATAGACCTAAAGCTGATCAAAAGATAAAAACTATGACAGTTGAAAAGTTCGGAGTTGATTATCCAGAAGTAGAAAAAATGTAATAAATGTAATAAATGTAATAAATGTAATAAATGTAAAAAATAGAAATAAATACTATTTACAACTGGTGCTACATGATTTACAATATTTAAAGTAAATCCTAAAAACAAAACACAAACACCAGAAGAAACAAACCATTGTAATAATATTATTACGATATAATGATTTAAAAATAAAAAGTGACACAGATTAATCTGTGTCACTTTTTGCTTTTAATAAATTGTATTTTTATATACTTGAACTATATATTTTTAACTGCATCAGTTAACTTAGGTACTAATTGTTTCTTTCTTGAAACAACACCTTCAGCAAATACACCTTGAGTAGCATTTACATTGAAAGCTTCAGATATTATTTTATCTTCACCTTTGTATATTAGGTAAGAACCTTCGTTTATTATATCAGTTATAGCAAGTACTAACATATCAAACTCAGTTGCATTTATATAAGTTAAAAATTCTTCTTTTTTAGATAAAACTGCATCTATATCTAAAGTCATAACTTGTCCTATACCAACTTTTTTACCGCTCATGTCGAATTCTTTGAAGTCCATGTTTACTATTTCTTCTATAGAGAATCCTTCTAATGAAGTACCTGCTTTAAACATTTCCATTCCATATTTTTCGTAGTCAACCTTAGCTATTTTAGCTAATGCTAAAGCTGCTTCCTTATCTTTTTCAGTAGTAGTTGGAGATTTAAATATTAAAGTATCTGATAATATTGCAGATAATAATAATCCAGCTATTTCATAAGGTATTTCCACATTATTTTCTTTATATAAGCTGTAGATTATTGTACAAGTACATCCAACAGGCATCATTCTTACGGATATTGGAAGATCAGTAGAAAGGCATCCTATCTTGTGATGGTCTATTACTTCTACTAAATTAGCTTCTGCTATTTCATCGGCAGTCTGCGCAACTTCGTTGTGATCTACTAAAGCAACGTCTTGTCCTTTTATTGCTCCAACTGGTAATACCTCTGGTGCATCTACTTTAAAATAGTCTAAAACAAACTTAGCTTCTTTTCTAGGCTCTTCTAAAGCATAAGCTTTAGCCTCAGTACCTAATTGTTTTTTTAAATATGCTAATGATATTGCTGAGCATATTGAATCAGTATCAGGACTTTTATGTCCAAAAACAAATAAACTCATATATAAAACTCCTCTCATAAATTACGAATAGTAATTAATTTATTGTATTTTTATTAACATCACATAGGGTAATTAATATGTGATATTATTTTATATAACAATAATTATATCAAAATCTTGGTAACACTGACAATAATCTTAATAGATGATAATTTTATTATTGTCGATTATTATAGATGTAATAACAAAGAATTGATAAATTATTACATGTTAACGTTAAAAATTTATCAATATATATAAAAAATAATACATATAAAACAAAAAATTTAAAATATTCAGAAAATTTCTTGACACGAGAAAATTTTGGTATTACAATTGAATTATAAATAAAGAAATAAATAAAAATAGGGGCCTGTTAAGGCCCCCTTAATTTTTTTTTATTAATTTTTACTTATAATAACTTTCTCTTGAAGGTTTTTAATTTTAAAAATACTATTAGAAAAATCTACTTCAAAGTTTGCAAAAGCAGAAAATAAATCTATATCTCTCATAAGATGCACCGTCATTAAGTGGTCTTCTTTATTGATTCTTAGGAGAATAGACCTAACATATGGAAATTGAATTCTAGAGTTAAATATTTCTGACTCACCAACATTTATATCTACACATCTATAATTTATATCTATATACAAATCTACATCATTATCTTCTTCTCTTATTATTCTGTAATCAAAATCACTATCTAATTTTAATTTTCCTATTTTAATCATTGTTTCACCTCTCAAATAAGTATTTATATTCATATGCTTAGTATACAATATAAATTATATTATCATAAGTTATCAACAAAAATTTAATTTATATACTTAATGATTGCTAAAATAATAACATAAAATTGTTTTAATAAAAAAATAGAGAAGAATAAATTTATTCTTCTCTATTTAGCAAAAAACGTAGCTTCCACTGGGGAAATGAAAGCTTATATTGGGGGAGATTGAGTTAAATATTTAAATTACATTAGTATTATTGTCTTTGAAATGAAAAATTATACATGAAAAATAAAAAAATCCATTTAATTATATGAATAAGGTGTTATTTATATTGATATTTTATATAATTTTGTTTTTCCAATTAAAAATAAAAATTCCGAAAGTATGATAACTTTCGGAAATTTTATTATCTTCTAGGATTTATGAAAGAAGCTCCTAAATATTTTTTTATATCTTCATCTGAAGAAAAATCGTCAATAAGTATTTCGCGTCCAGAATCTTCAAATATAACTAAAACTTCAGTGTTTCCTTTTAAGAAAGCTTTTTTAACAGTTTCTTCTTTTACTTCTCTAGTTTTAGTTATTCCTTTTTTAGCCTTATCAAAATCTTTAGTGAAATAACTTTCCATCATATTGATTATTTTTGTATATCTGTTCATTTAGTAAGATACCTCCTACAATTTATAGTAATAAATGTGATATAATAAGTTTTTGTATTAACCTAATAATTATAACAAGGAGAATGTACAATGGCTAGTATAAATAATACAGATATTTTAAAAAGCATAGATTATGCTAAAAAAAATCAACTATTTGAAAAGCTTAATAATATATATGATACTTTACCAAAGGGTGAGTGTACAGGCTGTGGAAACTGCTGTATGGAATCTGTAGGAATTAATTTAATAGAATTTTTAAACATATTTAACTATTTACAAGATAAGAGTGAACTAAGAAAAAAATCTATTGATAGAATAATAGATTATTATTTTTTAGAGTTTATGGAAAAGAAAAGTTGTCCTTTCAAAGATGAAAACAATAGATGTAAAATTTATGAAGTAAGACCATTGAATTGTAGGCTATTTGGTCATTGGAAAAAAGAAGATTATAATAAAAATCTAAAAGATGTGACAGATAAAAATAAACAGTACAAAAATATTATGAAAGTTAAATATGGTATTAATATAAGTGATGAAGTAGTAAATTACAAAATAAAATATTGTGAAGAATTTATGCCAGAAAATAAATATTTGTCTAAAAGTGAAAGATTAAATTTTGCTGATAATATAATGGTTTTAGACTCGAGCCTTTTCTCAAAGGGAGTAATTGATATAGAATTTAGAGATAGAGGAGTTGTAGAATATTTTATTGATTCACTATTAGACCAAAACATGTCTTATAATATTAAAGTAAGGATTTCTAAGGAAAGAGATACATCAAAAAGAACAATAAGTAGACTGAAAAGAATACTAATTAAATAAAAGAATTGGCAGGTGGGATAAGTGAAATTAACAAATATAAATGGAAACACTTATTACATTAAGGGGGGGACAAATACAGGTGTAATTAAATTGGATGATAATAAGGCATTGATAATAGACCCAGGTCTTGGAGGAATAAGGCCAACCAAGATGGTGGACCTGCTAAAGGCAAACAATATGAATATAAAATATATTATTAATACCCATGAGCATGGGGATCATTATGGTGGATGTAGCAAACTAAAAGAACTTGATAATAATATCCAAATATTATCATCTTCAGAAGCTAAGATATTTATAGATAATCCTAGGAAATTTGCAGATTATACTGTGGGGGGAAGAACTAATAAATTTTGGAAATTTAAAGTATCTGAAGAAAAAAACAATGTAACTAAAGTGGATGATACAATTGAAGAAGGTAATATAGTATTAAATAATAAAAAAATTGAGATAATTAAACTAAAAGGACATAGTGAAGGAAGTATTGGAATTTTAACGCAAGATAAGGTTTTATTTGTGGGGGATTTATTTGTAGGAAGTCACATATTAAATAAGTTCGAATTGCTTTTATTATACGATGTAAAAGAATATTTAAATTCTATTGATAGAATAGAAAATATGGATTTTGAATTTATGGTTTTAGGTCATGGGAAAGACGCTTATTCAAAATCAGATAGTCAAAGTATTATAGATGCTCATCGAAACGCAATCAATAAATATGTGAGTCAGGTGAAAGACTTGTTAAAATTACCTATAACTATAGATAATATATTAAAAAATATAATAATTAATAATAATTTAAGTTGCAATTATACGGAGTATCACTTTTTTAGAAGTAGTATAGTATCTATAATTAGTTATCTATGTGATTTAAATCAGATAAATTATAGTATAGAACTGGGAGAAATGCTTTATTATTCTAAAAAAGCATAAATTATGTTAAAATATATATGATTTGAAACTAGTATAAAGGGTGAATAATATGAAGTATGAAAAATGGGATGAAGTATTAGCTCCTTACGAACATGCGGTTGAAGAACTAAAAATAAAATTTAAAAATATAAGAAAAGAGTTTCTTACAAAGGGTGAATATTCTCCTATAGAATTTGTTACAGGTAGGACAAAAAAAATATCATCCATAATATCTAAAGCCAATAGATTAGAAGCTGAAGATATTGAAAGAGAAATTGAAGATATAGCTGGAATAAGAATTATGTGTCAGTTTGTAGAAGACATATATACTTTAGTAGATTTAATAAAATCAAGAACTGACATGACTGTAGTATACGAAAAAGATTATATTACTAACTTTAAAGATAGTGGATATAGAAGTTATCATGTTATAATTAATTATCCGATTAACTCTATAGCAGGGTATAAAGAAATATTGTGCGAGATTCAAATAAGAACGTTAGCCATGAACTTTTGGGCAACTATAGAGCATTCTTTAAAATATAAATATGAACATTACATACCAGAAGATGTAGCCAATAGACTTAGAAGGGCTGCAGATGCTGCATTTTTATTAGACCAAGAAATGAGCGAAATTCGAGAAGAAATAATGAAAGCTCAAGTTATGTATCAAGCAAAATCACTTACAATTAGAGAAGTTTTAGTCAAGATACAAGAACTATATGATTTAGGTGAAATTAGTAGAGCTATAAATTATCAAAGAAGACTTGATAGAATAGATAGTCAAAGAGATATTAAAGAAATTGTAGCATTAAAAGAAGAAATAGGAGAAATACTACAGTATTATAAAAATAAAAAAAGAAATGATTAGTGGGGGCTGTCTTAATTAATTTAAGGCAGCTTTTTAAAATAAGGAAGGATGAAAGTATGAGTTTATATGCAATAGGTGATCTACATTTCTCCACATCGGTAAATAAACCTATGGATATATTTGGAGATAACTGGGACAATCACCAAAATAAAATAATAGACAATTGGAAAGAAATTATAAAAGAAGATGACACAGTACTAGTATTAGGGGATACTTCTTGGGCTATGAATATGAAAGAGGCAAAGGAAGATTTAGATATAATTGATAACTTACCAGGTAAGAAAATTTTTATCAAAGGAAATCACGATTTTTGGTGGTCATCACTAAGTAAATTGAAATCAGCTTATAAAAAAATTACTTTTTTACAAAATAGTTATTATAAATACGGAAATATTGGAATTTGTGGTACTAGGGGATGGCTTTGTCCCAATGAAGTGAAATTTGATGAGAATGATGAAAAAATATATAAAAGAGAACAACTAAGATTGAAAATGTCTTTAGAAGCAGCTATAAAAGATGGTTGCGAAGAATTAGTAGTTATAACTCATTATCCACCGACTAATGACAAACTTGAAGAATCAGAATTCACAAAGATTTTTGAAGAGTACAGGGTTAAAAAAGTTGCATATGGTCACCTTCATGGAACGGAGTCCTTTGAAATGGGTCTAAAAGGAGAAAGAAATAATGTGGAGTATATATTGGCTTCAAGTGATTATATAGACTTTAAACCAATAAAAATAATGGAGTAAGAAATTAGAAAAATGTAAATACTATAAAACATAATGTCAAGAAATAAATTAAGTGGGGAATATTAGCAATTTTACTTAATTCAAAAAGGAGTGTTAATAAATGAGATGGATATTAGTATTCATACTTTTATATCTTATACCACTTACAGTGCTATTTAAAAATTATAAAAGTTTTAAAAGAGCCTGTATTTATGGAAGTATTTATATTGTTTTATCGACAACAATGGTAATCACAAATATATATTTAAGTGGTCTTAGAGTTTTAGAAGATACTTTAGACTTTGAAGATGACTTAGTGTTAGAAACTTATTTAGATCAACATAATACACAAACTATTTATAATAAACAAGATATAAAAAAATCAGATTTGCAAAAAATAGACGAATTTAAGAAAGATATTTATTCAATTGAAAGAATTGCTTTAATACCTATGAGAGAATGTCTTCCTTACACTAATAATTTGCAAAAAGGGTTGGAGAATTTAACACAAATAAAAGACGATGTGGTTTATGCAAAAGAAATGTGTGAAGATGTGGTAGAAATATACGATAATATGAAAGTTCCAACCTTATCTAAAGATGAATATACTCAAATTTTAGACAGAGCAAAAGTAAATGTTAGAAAAACTTATGAACTAAGAACTTTAGCAATGGAAAGCTCATCAAACTTAATAGACACAAAAAACCCTATTTATATCAATAAGATAACTGAGTATCTAAAGTTATCAGATAAGGAAATTACAAGTTTTAAAAATAAGATTAATGAATTAAAAGAAACAATTAAAGAAGAGTAATTAAAAACCCTATGGTTATTTATAGATAATCATAGGGTTTTTTGTAAAATAACAGATTAAAAGTATTAAAGAATATAGTAGCAAGGTACATTTGATTAATAGTATTTAATTTTTACGAAAAATAAGATAGTTATTACTGTCCTTTTGATTTATACTTATTTATATGATATAATTATTTTTTCATAAATATAGGATTATTTACTAACATATAAATAGATATGTTAGAGCGTAATGATAAAATAGATAAGGTAAAAGGGTTAAAAATATTATGTACTTATAAAAGCTAATTCTTAAAATAACCTACAGTTAATTTAAGAAGAGGTAATGGTATAATTATAATAAAGACATAAAATATGACAATAGAGCTAAGATTAAAAATTGGGACATCTAAAAGATAATTAATAGTATGTAATCAAGTTTTAATTATTAGAAAAGGAGGCGAAGATTATGATACAACTTAAATTAAAGAATAAAAAAGGTAAGTTTAATGTTAATAGTAGGGAAGTTAAAGATATATTAGAAATCAGACAAGATATAGATTTTGTACAGGATATATCAAATACTATAAATCAAAAAGGTATAATGGTATTTGACTGTAAGCTTGCTGAAAGCATATTTTCAAAAGAGTTAGCAAAACAACTTATTGAAGAATCTGCTGGCGAAATAGATGAATCATTTTTCGAATTATTCTTTGAAGATGTCAGAGCCTTCCTAAAAGATACCACTGATGAAATTGAGGCGGAACTGCAAGAAATATATCTAGTGGATAATATAAGATGCTGTTGTGATATTTACAGCATTAACGATGAATTTACAGATTTTAAGTTTGTATTTGTTGTCAGTTTTAAAGAAACAACTATTGCTGTTTTAGAGAATTTGGCTAAAATTATTTCAAAAAGACAATTAGCAGGGGCATCTAAATACTACTGTTAATATAAATGATAGTTTTTATCTAATATTTTAGATTATTTTTACAAATTTAAATTATTAAATTGACAATGAAAATTGTAATAATTACAATTTATTTAGAAAGATTATTTTAATAAGAACCTAAAAGACACTTTTAGAAAAGTAAAATTTAGACAGATTATAAATATTCTATATATTCTGCTTAGTATATATAAAATATGAATTAACAATCTGTCTTTTTTTATACGTAAAAATAGGAATTAACACAGGGGTTGTAAATTTATAGAGGGGAATGAGAATTAATGAAAGAGATAAAGACTAAAGATGCTGTAGGCCATGTTTTATGCCATGATATAACTCAAATAGTTAAGGATAAGGTAAAGGGAGTCGCTTTTAAAAAAGGACATGTGGTAAAAGAAGAGGATATAGACACTTTACTATCTTTAGGTAAAGATCATTTATATGTTTGGGAGAAGAAAGAGGGCATGCTTCACGAAAATGAGGCAGCGATTATATTAAAAAATATATGCAAAAATGAATATATGGAAGAATCGTATGTAAAAGAAGGTAAAATAGAACTTTCTGCAAGTATAGATGGTTTATTTAAAATAAATGTTGATAAACTTAGAGAAGTAAATGCTCTTGGGGAAATGATGATAGCAACAAGACATCAAAATTTTCCTGTTAAAAAAGGAGACAAATTAGCTGGAACAAGAATAATACCATTAATAATAGAAGAAGAAAAAATGAAAAAGGCAGAAGAGTTATGTTGTGATGGACCTATACTTAGTATTAAGCCTTTTGTACATAAAAAAGTTGGAATTGTAACAACAGGTAATGAGGTATTTTACGGGAGAATAAAAGATACTTTTGGACCTGTAGTAACTGAAAAGGTAGAAGAGTTTGATGTGGAAGTACTTGGACAAGCTATTGTAAATGATAACCCTAAAAATATAACAAATGCAATTTTAGAATTTATTGAAAAAGGTGCAGATATGGTTTTATGTACAGGAGGAATGAGTGTTGATCCTGATGATAAAACTCCTAAGGCTATAAAAGATACAGGTGCAGATATTGTTAGTTATGGAGCTCCAGTGCTACCGGGAGCAATGATGTTAGTGTCATATTATAAAAATAATGATAAATTAATACCTATTATTGGCCTTCCGGGATGTGTTATGTATGCAAAAAGAACTATATTTGATTTAATTTTACCTCGTATTATGGCAGATGAAAAAATTACTAAGGATGATTTAAGTAAACTGGGACTAGGTGGTTTATGCTTAAATTGTGATGTTTGCAACTATCCAAACTGTGGATTTGGTAAAGGGATATAGAAATTTATAATAGAAATATAGAGGTGATACTGTGAACATAGGGGCCTTAATACTTATGGGTGGACAAAATAGACGTATGGGAGGTAATATAAAAGGACTTTTAAAAATAGACGAGGAAACATTTTTAGAACGAATAGTAAGTGTCCTAGACGATTTTTCTACTATATATTTATCAGTTAACAAAAGATTTTCTTCAGAAGAAATTAAAAAATATGAAGAAATGGGATTATCAGTTATAGTAGATACTTATGATGAGATTGGTCCTATAGGAGGAATGTATTCATCTCTTAAAAAATGCAAAGAAGATTATTTATTTATAACAGCATGTGATATGCCATTTATAAATAAGGATTTAATAAATGAATTACGGTTAAATATGAAAAAAAATGTAGATATTGTACTTTTTTCTAAGGATAGATTATTATACCCGTTAGGAGCTATATATTCAAAAAATGTTATTCATTTTATGGAGGAATTGATAAATAGCAAGGAGTATAAACCTTTAAAATTAATTCGTAACAGTAATTTTGTTGAGTTACCATTAGAAAATACAAACCTATCAGATGATGTTTTTAAAAATATTAATACACCAGAGGAATATGACCAGTTAATTAGATATTATAATAAATAAAATTTAATATTCTCAAGCTAACATATCTAAGGATAACAATCTATGATATCTAGCCAGGTAAATTATATTTACCTCGGGTTAGTATGGAAACATGCTAGCCTTCCATTGTTTGAAAAGAGAATTTATTTTTAGTTAAGGATATATTTATAGCTTTAGCTCTGTTTAACTATGTTTTCTTTTTAATAACAAGAGGACATAGTTTTTTTAGTTGTTTAAAAATCTTTAAACATAATGTGTTGTATTATAAGTTATAAGTAAATTATATAAATTTTAATTTGTATCAGAAGGAGATTATCTATGGAAAATATTGAGTTAGAGTTTGCTTTGCAAGTTATAGAAGAGTCAGTAAATCAAATAAATAATACAGAGTTAATAAAGATAGAAGAATCTAGAGGAAGAATAATAGGAGAAGACATTTATGCTCCAATAAATCAACCTCCTTTTAATAGGTCGCCTCTTGATGGATATGCATTAAGAGCAGAAGATACTGTAGGTGCATGTAAAAGCAATCCTATAAAGCTAAAAGTTGTAGATGAAGTTTTTGCTGGAGGAAATATAAGTACTTCAGTTAAAAACAATGAAGCAATAAGAATCATGACAGGTGCAGAAATACCTGAAGGTGCAGATTGCGTAATTAGACAGGAAAATACTAATTATAGTATGGAAGAAGTAGAGATTTATTCTGAACTAAAAAAATATGAAAACTATTGTTTTGCTGGTGAGGATGTAAAAAAAGGAAGCAAGTTAATTTCTAAAGGTGAAAAATTAACATACATACATATTGGTTTACTAGCTACTATGGGAATTACACAAGTATTAGTAAAAAGAAAACCTAGAATAGGGATAATCAGCACCGGGGATGAAATTGTTAGCTCAGGCAAACCATTATCTAAAGGTAAAATTTATGATAGCAATAGAATAACTATTTCGATGAGACTTATGGACTTTGGATGTGAAATAGTTAGTTCTAAAATTATAGAAGATGAAGTCTGTCAGGTAAGTAAAGAAATAAATAATTTGATAGATAAAGTAGATGTGATAATAACTACAGGAGGCGTATCTGTTGGAAAAAAAGATATAATGCACGAAGTTATAAATAAAATAAATGCCGACAGATTGTTTTGGAGAATAAGAATGAAACCAGGAACACCTGCAATATATTCTATATATAAAAAAACGCCAATACTTTCTTTGTCAGGAAATCCTTTTGCAGCCATAGCTACTTTTGAAATAATGGGAAAAGAACTAATATATAAATTAAGTGGAGATGAAGATTTAAAGCAAATAAGGATAAAATCTGTTATGGAAGGTAATTTTTTAAAAGAAAGTAAAGGAAGGAGAATTGTAAGAGGGATTTATAAAAATAATAAAGTATATCTTCCCCAAGGTGGACATTCTCCGGGTATGATGGCTTCTATGTTAGGATGTAACTGTTTAATAGATATAAAACCTGGAACGAAACAACTTCTAAAAGGAGAGGAAGTAGATATTATACTTATATAGGAGAGGCTAATATGACTAATAAACCATTTTTAATTGCTATTTGTGGATGTAAAAATTCTGGTAAAACTACATTAATCACACAAATTATACCAAAGTTCTGTAATAAAGGTTATAAGGTTGCAACAATTAAGCATGACGGACATGATTTTCAAGGAGATGAAGCTGGAACAGATACATATAAACACAAGAAGGCAGGAGCCTTTGGTACTGCCATATTCTCAAATAATAGATTTATGATAATAAAGGAAGAAAAATCTGTAGATGAAACTTTTTTTATCAAGATGTTTCCAGAAGCAGACATTATATTTTTAGAAGGATTTAAATCTTCTAACTATCCTAAATTAGAGATTGTAAGAAAAGGTAATTCAAATAGACCTGTATGTAATGAGAAAAACTTAATAGGAATATTATCAGATTTAAATGCTATAGATGGAAATTACAACTTAATAGATTTAAATAATATAGATTTAATAACTGAAAAAATATTAGACTATATGAATAAGTATGGGTATTAAATGAATTTATAAATAAATATTTTAATCTACAAATGGGGGATGTTTATGATAGATAAACTAAATAGAAAAATAGATTATATGAGAATATCAGTTACAGACAGATGCAATCTTAGGTGTGTTTATTGTATGCCAGAAGAAGGAATAGAAAATATTGCTCATGAAGAAATTTTATCCTATGATGAAATTATTAGAATTTGTAAATGTATTGCGAATTTAGGAATTAAAAAAATTAAAATTACTGGAGGTGAACCTTTAGTAAGAAAAGATATAATTAGCTTAATTAAAGAAATAAAAAAAATTGATGGTATAGATGAAGTAACTATAACAACTAATGGAGTTCTATTATATGAAATGGCAGATGAATTATACAAGGCAGGAGTAGGTGCGGTTAATATAAGTTTAGATACCTTGGAGAAAGAAAAATTTTTTAAGATAACGAGACGTGATAAATACGAAAATGTTTCTATGGCCATAGATAAGCTTATTGATTTAGGTGTGAAGGTTAAAATAAATTGTTTAGCTATAAAAGAATATAATTTAGAGGAAATAGTTAAAATTGCAGCTTACTCTAAGTATAATAATATAGATGTAAGGTTTATTGAACTAATGCCTATAGGATATGGTAAAAGTTATACGGGTATTTCTAATGAAGTAATATTAGGTTTATTAGAAGATGAGTATGGTTCGTTTGAAAAAGTAAAAGAAAAAAGGGGAAATGGACCGGCAGTATATTATAAAAATGATGACTTCAAAGGGTGTATAGGTTTAATAAGTGCTATTAGTAATGAATTTTGTGAAACTTGTAATAGAGTAAGGCTTACAGCTAATGGATTTTTAAAATTATGCTTGCACTATAATAAAGGTATAGATTTAAAAGCACCAATAAGAAGTGATATTACAGATAAAGAGTTGGAAAACATGATATATCATGCTATAAGAAACAAGCCATTAGGACACAACTTTTATCATGATAGCAATTTAGAAAATATAGATAATAAAAGTATGGTACAAATTGGGGGATAAGGAGAGATTAACAATGGGAAAAATTATTGCTGTATGTTTGAGTGAAAAAAAAGGAGTACAAAAGAAGAGTGTAAATGAAGGAATATTCATTGAAGATTTTGGATTACAAGATGATGCTCATGCTGGAAAATGGCATAGACAAGTAAGTTTATTATCGTATGAAAAGGTTGTGGCATTTAATGAATTAGGAGCAGGCGTAGAGTCAGGAGCTTTTGGAGAAAACTTAGTCGTGGAAGGGTATGATCTTAAGAATATTCCAGTTGGAACAATATTTAAATGTAATGATGTAGTGTTAGAAATTACTCAAATAGGTAAGAAATGTCATAATGGATGTGAGATATTTAAGAAAATGGGTGACTGCATAATGCCAAGAGAAGGTATATTTGCAAGAGTCTTGCATGGTGGAACAATAAAACCAGGCGATGAAATTGTAATTAAGGGAGAATAATATGTATAGAGTAGGAATAATAACAGCCAGTGATAAAGGATCTAAGGGAGAAAGAGTAGACGAAAGTGGTCCAAAAATAAAAGAAATAGTGTCTAGCTTTGGATACAAAGTAGTATATTATAAAGTTTTGCCTGATGATAAAGATATGATTTCAAGTGAGATGAAACAATTATGTGATGAAAATATTGTAGATTTAATCTTAACCACTGGAGGGACAGGTTTTTCTAAAAGAGACAACACTCCTGAAGCAACACTAGAGATAGCTGAAAAACTTGTACCGGGCGTATCAGAAGCTATAAGAAGCTACAGTATGCAGTTTACTCCAAAAGCTATGCTTAGTAGAGGAGTATCTGTTATAAGAAAGGAAACTTTAATAATTAATATGCCAGGAAGTCCAAAAGCTGTAAAGGAAAGTATGGAGTGTATAATGCCAGCTTTAAATCATGGTATTGATATATTAAAAGGACTAGCTAGTGAATGTGGAACAAAATAAATTTTGAATATGTTAGCATTGTGATAATAATACATAGAAAAATATTTGATAAAGATTCAAAATATATTGACAATTTGAAATATATATACTACATTTAAGGTATAAAGTGAATATAAAGTTCTCCGATTTTACCAAACCTAAGGATTATCTATGGTTAGTAAAACAGTAGGGTATAATTAGAAATTTTTATGCCTCCCAATGGAAAGGAGATAGTAGAATTATAATACTGTCTATTTTCCAAATAGAACTTATTTGTATGGAAATAACCATCATTTAAGAAGTATTATAATACTTTTTGGATGATGGTTTTTTATTTTGTGTTTTTAGTAAGTAACATATTGAAATTACAACTGGTTTAAAAAATTATTAATTAAGTTTAAGGGGGATAACACTATGAATGGATATGTTGGAAAAGTACTAAGAATTAATTTTTCTAGTCAAGAAGTAAAGACAGAGGAGTTAAACTTAGAACTAGCTCAAAAGTATATAGGAGCTAGAGGATTAGGAGTAAAAACCTTTATTGATGAGGTAGACCCTAGAGTAGATCCACTAAGTGAAGAAAATAAATTAATTATAGCTACAGGACCGTTAACTGGTGCACCAATGCCAACTTCGGGAAGATACATGGTTGTAACAAAAGCACCTTTAACAGGCACAATAGCTATATCAAATTCAGGTGGTAAGTGGGGAGTTAAGTTTAAATCAACTGGATACGATATGATAATAATGGAAGGTAAATCAGAAAAACCAGTTTACTTATATATAGATGATGAAACCGTAGAAATTAAAGATGCTTCAAAATACTGGGGAATGGTATCTTCAGAAGTAACAAATGCATTAACTGAAGTTCATCCTGGGACAAATGTAATGTGTATAGGGCCAGCAGGAGAAAAATTATCACCTATGGCAGCTATAATGAATGATATTGATAGAGCAGCAGGCAGAGGTGGAGTTGGAGCTGTCATGGGTTCTAAAAATTTAAAAGCGGTTGTTGTCAAAGGTAGTAAAAAAGTAGATGTGGCTGATGCAGAATTAGTCAAGAAAGTTAATTTTGATAAAGTAAACATATTAAAAAATGACCCAGTTGCTGGTGGAGGTTTACCTACTTATGGTACAGCTGTTCTTGTTAATATAATTAACGAAAGTGGTATACATCCAGTTAGAAACTTCCAAGAATCATATACTGAAAAAGCTGATTTAATAAGTGGTGAGGCTATGACACAAAACTGCTTAGTTGAGAAAAATCCTTGTCATAGATGTCCGATAGCTTGTGGTAGATGGGTAAGATTAAAAGACGGAAGAGAAGTAGGAGGACCAGAGTATGAAACTCTATGGTCATTTGGTTCAGATTGTGATATTTATGATTTAGATGCTATAAATGAAGCAAATGAGCTTTGTAATGAATATGGATTAGATACAATATCAGCAGGTGCTACAATAGCTGCTGCAATGGAACTGTATCAAAGAGGATATATAAAAGATGAAGAATTAGCAGCTGATGGGCTATCTCTAAAATGGGGAGACGTAGATGCTATGGTAGGCTGGACTAAGAAGATGGGTCTTAGAGAAGGATTTGGAGATAAGTTAGCAGAAGGCTCATATAGATTATGTGAAAGTTATAATGCTACTCAATATTCAATGACAGTTAAGAAACAAGAATTACCAGCATATGACCCAAGAGGTGTTAAAGGTCATGGTATAACTTATGCAGTAAACAATAGAGGTGGATGTCATATTAAAGGATATATGATAAATCCAGAAATACTTGGAGTTCCAGAAAAATTAGATAGATTAGCATTAGAAGGAAAGCCAGCTTATGCTAAAGTTTTCCATGATTTAACTGCAGTAATAGACTCTATGGGACTATGTATATTTACAACATTCGGATTGGGATTAAATGATTATACAGAAATGTATAATGCTGTTTGTGGTGATATATACACTCCAGAAACTTTATTAGAAGCAGGAGATAGAATATGGACATTAGAAAAAATATTTAATATAAAAGCAGGAATAGATAAATCTCAAGACACATTACCAGAGAGACTATTAAAAGATCCTATAGTAGCTGGTCCAACAAAAGGTGAAATACATGAATTAGATATATTATTACCTGAGTACTATAGTGTAAGAGGTTGGGATGAAGATGGAGTTCCTACTGAAGATACACTTAAGAAGTTAGGACTAGACGAATATATTGGTAATATTGAAGCTGGAGCAACTTGCTAGTTTTTAATATTATAAATTGACAGACTTGGACTATAATTTAAGGTAGTAACCCCTAATTCTGTTAGGGGTTATTACTGTTTAAGGAGATGAATAGATGGAGGTCGAAGTAAGGTTATTTGCAACTTTTAGAGAAGGAAGAGAAAAAAAGCAAAAGATTACAATCATCGAAAATACAAGTATTTTAGATATTATTAATTTACTGAATATAGATGAAAAAGAAGTAGCTATTATGCTTTTAAACGGTAGAGATGGAGCAAGTGATAGATTACTAAATGATGGAGATATTATTTCATTATTTCCACCTGTTGGAGGAGGTTAAAATAAATGGAAAAAAGATACTCAAGAAATATTTCTACGTTGACGGTTGAAGAAAATGAAAAGTTAGAATGTTTTAAAGTTTGTATTGTTGGTTGTGGTGGTCTTGGTGGGTATATAATTGAAATGTTAGCCAGAATAGGTGTTGGAAATTTGACAGTTGTAGATATGGATGTTTTCGATGAAAGCAACTTAAATAGGCAGATAATATCCAATGAAAGAAATTTAGGGCATAGTAAAGCGTTAGAAGCTAAAAAAAGGATTGATAGTATAAATCATAATGTTAAAGTAAAGGTAATTGAGGATGGTTTTAATAAAAATAATGGAATTAATATAATTTCTGATCATCATATAGTAGTTGATGCATTAGACAGTATAGAAAGTAGGTTACTATTGCAAGAATATTGTAAAAAACTAAAAATTCCTTTAGTTCATGGAGCTATTGCAGGATGGTTTGGGCAAGTATGCACTATTATGCCTGGAGATGATACATTAAACAGAATATATAAAAACAATTCCATAGGTATAGAAAAAAAATTAGGAAATCCTTCTTTTACTCCTGCAAATATAGCATCTATTCAAGTTAGTGAGGTTATTAAAGTTTTATTATCCAAAGGTGATATTTTACAAAATCAAATGCTTGCTGTAGACCTTTTATATAATGAGTTTAATATTATTAATTTAGAGAAGTAAGTAATATTTGTATTATAAAAACTAAAGTTATTTTACAATATAGAAAGTATTAACAAATTTAGCAACTTTCAGTTTAATAAAGAAAGGAGCATAAATTTAAATTATGTTAGATAGTGAAACATATAGCAATCCATATATTACTAAATCTATAGGGTACATAAATAATAACATAAATAAGAAATTGACAATTGATGAAATTTGTCAGTATATACACTTATCTAAATTTTATTTTTTGCGAATATTTAAAAAAGAAGTAGGAGTAACTCCTTATAGGTACATATTAGACTGTAAAGTTGAAGGGGTAAAAAATGACCTGTATATTGGAATAGATATTAATACATTAGTAGATAAATATGGATTTTATGATTTAAGTCACTTAAATAAAAGTTTTATAAAAATCTATAAAATAACTCCTTTGGAATATATGAAGTTATATAGAAATAAATGGTAAAAAATGTATGCTATTGTTGGGAGAGTAAAAATATAGTGTTATAATTATATTACTACTATTTATAATCAGGAGAGGGTATCCCAATGGAGATGATGGAAGTAATTGAAATTGTAATTAGATCCTTATATGTTACAATAACAGCAACATGCATAGCTATTATTATAGGTGTATTTCTAAGTATATTGATATATTTGAATAATTTTGCTTTTAAGAAGTCAGTTATAACAGTAATAAATTCATTAATGAGTACTCCACCAGTTATTATGGGATTAATTGTATTTCTATTGTTATCACGAAGAGGTCCTTTAGGAGAATTTCAATTACTATTTACATCAAAAGCTATGATAATTGCTCAAGTTTTTTTATTAATTCCAATTTGTATGAGTTTAACACTAGACTTCTTAAATAAGTTTGGAGAAGGTATATTAGATACATGTAAAATACTTCAGGCGAGTAAAAATGACACGATTATTATATTTATCAGAGAAATAAAGTATAATATCATAACTGTGATTATAGCTACTTTTAGTAGAGGGATATCAGAAGTGGGAGCAGTAATGTTAGTAGGAGGAAATGTAAGAGGCAAAACTAGAGTTATGACAACATATATAGCGCAGTCTACATCAATGGGTAATTTTGATGAATCTTTAATGATTGCATCAATATTAATATCTATTTCATTTTTGTCTACTTATTTTATTAGAAGATTACAAAGAGATGAATAGCTTGGAGTGGGTTTATGATTAAAATAAAAAATATAGAGAAAAAAATAAAATATCAAAAACCATTAAGAATAAATAATTTAGAAATTAAAAAAGGATATATTTATACTGTAATAGGTCATAATGGAAGTGGTAAAAGTACTTTATTAAAAATACTATACAATCTTACGAGTTATGATTATGGAGAAATAGATATAGAGTCAAAGGGTTTCTCCTGGGAAGTATGTCAAAGCTACATATCATATAATCCTCAAAAAGTTTGTTTTTTAAGAGGAACCTTACAACAAAATTTTGATTATATTTATAAGTATAGTAAAAATAAAAATTTACTAGATAAAAACCAACTAAATAAATTAATAAGTGAGTTTAAATTGGAGAATAAACTAAAAACAGATATTAAAAAACTCTCAGGGGGAGAACAAGCAAAAGCACAATTTATAAGGACTTTATTATTAAATAAAGACTATATTTTATTAGATGAACCTATGGCAAGTTTAGATTTTGAAACAAGGGAACTTGTAGAAAAAAAAATTAAATTATTGAAACAAGAAAATCGAGCTGTTGTATTAGTTACACATGACTTTATACAAGCAAGAAAAATTGGAGAGAAAATTATATTTATGGAAAATTTAGATTTGGTCGGAATATATAACTCTGTGGAATTTTTTAAGAAAATCTTGTAATTAAATTGTTCAGATAGATAAATTTTTATGATTTTTCTATAGATAAAATTTTTTGTTTAAGGGGGATTTTTAATGAAAAGAGGAATAGTAAGTATTATAGCAGCCACGATGATTTCTATGTTTATGGTAGGATGTTCTTCTACAAGTACTGATGATACAAACAAAGAAGAATCTATAGTAAAAGAAATAACATTAGTAACAACAACAAGTTTAGATGATACAGGATTTTTAGCTGAAACATTAAAAGGATTTGAAAAAGAAAATGGGGTAAAAGTAAATGTTGTTGCAAAAGGTACAGGAGAAGCTTTAGAACTTGGAAAGTCAAAGGATGCAGATATACTATTTGTGCATGCTAAGCAAAAAGAAGAGGACTTTATAAAAGAAGGATATGGAGTAGATAGAACTGAAATAATGTATAACTATTTTATAATAGTAGGTCCAGAGGATGATTCAAATAACAAAAAAATATCTAAATTAAGTGCTGCAGAAGCATTTAAATACATAAGTGATAATAATTTAGTATTTACGTCAAGAGGGGATGAATCAGGAACCCATACTAAAGAAAAAAGTTTATGGCAAGAAAGTGGAGCAAAAAATAACTTTAAAAACTACAATGAAGTAGGCAAAGGAATGGCAGCCACTTTACAAATGGCAAGTGAAATGAAAGCATATTGCTTAACTGATATAGGTACTTTCTTAGCAACTAGAGATAATTTAGATCTAGAAGTAGTAAAAGATGCTGACAATAGTTTAAAGAATGTTTATAGCATGGTAACAATAAGTGACTTAGATAAAGAAAAAGAGGAGATAACAAATAAATTAGTTGAGTATTATAAGTCAGAAGATGTACAAAATCAAATAAAAGAGTATGGTGTGAAAGAATATGGAGAACCTTTATTCTTTGTATTTGAATAATATATAAATAACAGCCCTGTCTTTAAATTTCTACATTTAAAGACAGGGTTTTTTTAATAAAAGTAGAATATTATATTTATAATAAATATTTGTAGAGGTGGGTTATTTGAGAAGACAGTTAATAGTAGATTTAGAAAGTAAAGAAACGAATGTAAAGTACATAAACAATCATGAAGAAACAAGTGAAAAGGATGATTTAAGTTTTTCTACATATTTATTAAGTGGATATAATATTATTGGTGTAAATAGAATTGAAGTTTTTTCAAATGACATAAAATCAAAAGCCGGTGGATTTTTTTCTCATTATTTAAAATGTAATAATTATGATCTTGTGAAGATTAAAGGTAAATCATACTCACCTGTATTTATTTATATTAACAAAGATTTTGTTAAAATTTATGATGCTAAAGATATTTTTTTTATGAACTATAAGAACAGTAAAGAAAATATAAAAAAAATAATAGGAGAAGATGATATAGAGGTATGTAGCATATCCACAGCAGGAGCTTGTAAGCTAGACTTTTCAAAAATAATGTTTGGAGAAAAAAAATCTTGTGGCAAAGATGGTATAGGCAAAATTATGGGAGATAAAAATCTTAAAGCTCTTGTAGTAAAAAAAGGGGAAGTTTTGAAATTTAAGGACGAAATTATTTTAAATAATCTTAATAAGAAAATAAATGATAGATTAAATAAAGATGATTTAACTTCATATTTTTTAGATGAAAATAGTTGTTATGGATGCAATATAAATTGTGAAAGTACATCAATAAAAAAACTCATTAAAAAAGGAATAGACAAGAAAAAAGCTGAAGAAATTGATGATTTATGTAATGAGTATGGTATGGATAGTATTACATTTGCTCATTTTTTTGAAGAAGAAGATATTTATAAATTGGCCCATAAAATGATAAAAAATCCAAGTCAATATAAAATACAGCCTAGTTTAAAAAATAAAAGTAAAAAGGAAGAAAATATATTTGATAAATTAGGATTTTGTAGATTTTTAATAAATAAAGATATACTGACAAGAGATGAATTACAAGAATTGATTGAGTTAGCTAAAAGTTAAAATTTAAGGGGGATGAATATGAAGTTATTTGATGTAGTAAGCACCAAAGAGGCACTTAATATAATGAAAGATAACTTTTCGTTTAAATTAAGAGAGGAAGAAGTTGGTATTTTAAATAGTGTAAATAGATATGTTAGTCAAAATATAAATTCGGAAATTAATGTTCCGCATTTTAGAAAGTCTTTAGTAGATGGATATGCAGTATTAGCAAAAGATGTTTTTTTAGCAAGTGAATCGAATCCAGTACCATTGAATTTAATAGGTGAAAGCTATATGGGGGAAATATGTGATAAAGTATTAGACTTAGAAGAAGCAATATATGTTCCTACTGGAGGAATGGTACCAGTTAATGCTGAAGGCGTAGTTATGATAGAGTATGCTGAAAAACTAGGGGAAGATACTGTACTAATAGAAAAAGGTGTATCATTGAATGACAAAATTGTGGAAATCGGTGAAGATATAAAAGAAAAAGAAAGAATTTATGAAAAAGGACATTTTATAAATGAAAGAGATATAGGTGTATTAGCAGGAGCAAATATAAGTAGTATACCAGTATATAGAAAAGTAGTTGTAGGCATAATTTCTACAGGTGATGAAATATTAGATCCAAGTGAAGAAATAAGAGATGCAAAAATAAAAGATATTAACTCTTATATGCTTTATGGACAGCTAAGTAAAATTTCATGTGAACCAATAATATATCCTCCGGCTAAAGATAACTTAGAAGAAATAATAAAATTAATGGATAAGGCAATTAATGAATGTGATATGGTCTTAATATCAGGGGGGAGTTCTGTAGGGAAAAAAGATGAAACCATAAGAGTAATACAATCATTCTCAAATAGCAAAGTATTAATAGAAGGTATAGCAATAAAGCCAGGAAAACCTACAATTGTAGCAAGTGTTAATGATAAGCTGGTATTAGGTCTTCCAGGTCATCCACTTTCATGTGGATTTGTGGTAGAAGCCATAGTTAAACCTTTTATATTATCTTTATTTAATGTTAAAAAGGATAATAAATTTATTTTATGTGAGTTTGCTTATAACTATCATAAATCAAAGGGAAGAGAAGAATATATAGCTGTAGACATAAAAGAAGAAAAGGGAAAATTAATATGTATACCAATATTTGCAAAATCAAGTGTGATTAAACACTTTGCCCGCTGTGATGGATATTTAAAGATAGACAGAGAATTAGAAGGCATACATAAGGGTGAAATTGTAAAAGTGAATTTATTTTAATTAAGAGGAGAATATTATGGGGAAATATTTATCAAATATAACTTTACAAGAAGGGATGGAAAAGTATTGTAAGTTTTTAGACATCAATAAGCTTAGAGACACAGAGTATATTGATGTGGAAAAATCACTTAATAGAATGAGTAGTGAAGCAATTTATGCAAACTTATCAGCGCCTTTTTATAATTGTTCAGCAATGGATGGAATAGCAGTAAAATCAGAGTTAACTTTTTTAGCCAATGAGCAAAATATAATTACATTGGAAGAAAGTAAGGACTATATAGTAGTGGATACAGGTGACCCTATACCTAAAGAATTTGATGCAGTTATAATGGTAGAAGATTTGCTAGAAAAAGAAGAGAATAGTGTGAAAATAATTAAACCAGCTATACCTTGGCAACATGTAAGATGTCTAGGTGAAGATGTTGTAGAAAAAGAAATGATTATACCTTCTTTTCATACAATAAGACCTCAAGATATTGGTTCTATGATAAGTGGGAAGATAGATAAAATACAAGTTTTTAAAGAATTTAAGGTGGGGATAATTCCTACAGGAACTGAGTTAATAGACAGACATACAACTCCTAAAATTGGAGATATTATAGAGTTTAACTCTAGATTATTTGAAGGATTAGTACTAGAGTATGAAGCAGTTCCAGTAATATACCCAATAGTAGAAGATAATTATGAAAAAATAAAAAATAGTGTATTAGAAGCATTAAAGGAATGCGATATGGTTCTTATTAATGCAGGCTCATCTCAAGGAAGAGAAGATTTTACTTATGATATAATAGAAGAACTTGGAGAAGTTTGCATTCATGGTTTGGCAATAAAACCAGGAAAACCTGCCATTTTAGGTAAAATAAATAATAAAACTGTAGTAGGAATACCAGGATATCCAGTTTCTGCTTGGGTTGTTATGGAAAATATCGTAAAACCTATAATTAGAAAATCTATATACAAGGAAGTTGTTAAAAAAGAAATAATAGAAGCGACGCTTAGTAAAAGAGTTATGAGTACTTTAAAATATGAAGAATTTGTTAGAGTAAAATTAGGATTAATAAATAATCAATATGTGGCAACACCAATAAAAAGAGGTGCAGGTACTATAACTACTTTGGTAAATGCAGACGGAGTTATTAGAGTACCTCAAAATGTTGAAGGAATTAACGAAGGTGAAAAGGTAGAAATAGAGTTATTAAAAGATATAAGTAAAATTAATAACACTATTATATCAATAGGAAGTCATGATATAGTTATGGACATTATAAACGATGAATTGATTAAAGAATCTTTTGGTAAAATTAACTTAAGTTCTACTCATGTGGGCAGTTTCCAAGGTTTATTATCAATAAGAAAAGGAGAAAGTCATATATCACCAATACATCTATTCGATGTTGAAAGTGAAACTTACAACATACCTTTTATAAATAAATATATAGACCAAAACGTAGCTTTAATAAAATTAGTAAAAAGAACACAAGGTTTAATAGTTAAAAAAGGTAACCCATTAAATATTAAATCAATAAAAGATTTAGTTAATGTGAGATACATAAACAGACAAAAAGGCTCTGGAACAAGAATTTTATTTGACTATCTTATTAAGAAAGATAATATTAAGAAAAGTGATATAAATGGATATGAAAGAGAAGAATTTACTCACATGTCTTTAGCAAAAGCTATAGATAATGGAGATGCAGACTGTGGATTAGGAGTATATTCGGCAGCTCATGTTTTTGATTTAGACTTTATACCAATTTGTGAGGAAGATTATGATTTATTGTTGAAAGAAGATATGTTAGAAAGTAAATACATAGAGCGTTTATTAAGTACAATAAATGAAGAATCTTTTAGAAAGAGAGTTGAAAATTTAGGTGGTTATAATTTGAAAAATATGGGAGAAATAGTGCGAATAAAATAATAATTATACACATTTATAAAAATAAATTATTTATTTTTAAATGTATGAAAAGATATCAATAGTATGTAATATTTATGATTACATTAAAAAGTGAAGAAAGACTGTGTTTTTATATAAATACAGTCTTTCTTCATTTTTTTATTTGAATAATATTCTATGAGGATTAGTGTAAATATTCATTTTTTTACCTCGTACAAAGCCAACCAAAGTAATATTTAGCTTTTGAGCAGTTTCTATTACTAAACTTGTAGTAGCAGATTTGGCAACAACAACTGGAACTTTAACCCTTGCTGCTTTTTTTATCATCTCAAAAGAAAGTCTACCACTGACAAATATAATTTTATTATCTAATGGAATATCATTTAATATACAATGTCCTATAACCTTATCCATAGCATTATGTCTAGCTACATCTTCACAAGCAATTACTAGTTTATTATTTTCATAAATACCAACACAATGAACACCAGCAGTGTTTTTAAATAATTGAGATAAGTTTAAATTAGTTTCCATAGTTTTATATATATCACTAACAGTAATTGTTAAATTATCATCACAAATAGGATTAGCTTTTAAAAAATCATATTCATTTAGATAAAGAATGTTTTCATCATTATTAAAGTTAGAATCATCAATATCTACATAAGCAATTTTTTTATCATGATTTATTTCAAGATTTAAAATATCTTCTTTACAGCTAATTAAATTTCGAGAACATAGATACCCAACAACTAATTCTTTTAATTTAAATGGTGAACATAAAAATGTATTTTCATATTTGCCGTTAACAACTATACCTAGAGGGAATTCTGCGACTATGGTGTCTTGATAATTAACACTTTCTAGATTATTAACTTTTATTAATGGAAATTCAAAAGAATAATCATACTTGTAATTTGCTAAATAATTTTCAATTTCTTTACTTAAATTTGACATTAAAAACCTCCTAATAAAAATATATGGTGTGAGTGAATGTAGATAAGATTTATATTGAGCCACCTATTGGATACTTTAATTGTATCAGTTTTAATTTCTTTATAGGCGAATAAAATATTTATTTTGGCATTAAGAATAATGTATACATGTTAGAAAACTAAATATTTCGTTAAAATATTGCTATAATTAATGTAAAGGTAATAAACTTGTAAGAAGGGGGTTAATTTTATGGAAAAGAGATTTTTGACACCCAAGGAAATAGCTAATACGATGATAAATGTTGGCGTGGGAAAAGCTAACTTAAAAACATCGCCAATGATTTATTTAGGAATTTTGGCAGGTATGTATATTGCATTCGGAGGATTAGCTAATACAATAATAAGCCAAACTCTAGGGAATATAGATCCGGGTTTGGCTAAATTTGCGGGAGCGGCTGTCTTTCCCGTTGGACTTATGTTAGTAGTTATTGGAGGAGCAGAATTATTTACTGGTAACAACTTAATGACATTAGCTGTTATGAATAAAAAAATAACAGTATCACAAATGTCAAGAAACTGGAGTATAGTGTGGGTAGCAAACCTAGTTGGCTCTTTAATTTTAGCACTAATAGTATTTTATGGAGGAGTTTTAGGTGGAGATGCAGGCACAAAAGCCATAGCGATAGCTGAGGGAAAAGCGTCCTTGGATGTTGCAACATTAATACTTAGAGGAATTTTATGTAATATTTTAGTTGTTTTGGGTGTATGGCTTGCAGCAGCTGCTCAAGATATAGTATCAAAAATATTTGCTTGTTGGTTCCCAGTAATGTTATTTGTACTATGTGGATTTGAGCATAGCGTGGCAAATATGTTCTTTATTCCAATGGGAATGTTACTAGGTGCTAAAGTTACTATGGCGGCACTTATTAAAAATTTAGTATTTGTAACAATTGGAAACATAATTGGAGGAGGTATAATAATACCTTTCTTGTATAACTATGCATATTTAAAAGAAGAACCTAAGGTTTCTAAACAAGAATCATAATTGAGAATATAATTATAAATAAAAATACTACCTTTAGTATAATAAGAGGTAGTATTTTTTATTAAAAAATAATGAAATTATAGTCTTACAGTAGCCGATTTTCTTTTATTTTTTATAGACGTAGACAAATCTTCTTCTGTTACAATTCTAAATGCAGAGGTAGGACATACCTTTATGCAAGCAGGACCTTCTTGTGAATTGCCACAAAGATCACACTTATTGGCTACCATTTTCTCTATACAGAATAGTTTATCAGTAGGAATATTTTCCAAGTTAATAAGCTTTCCTTTTTCTGTATCGTTTAAGTTAATAGCACCAAAAGGACAGGCAAGCATACAGTTTTTACATCCTATACATTTTTCTTCATTAACAACTATAGAATTACCTTCTTTAGTAAGAGCATTGTGAGGACAGGCTTTTGCACAAGGGGCATCTTCACAATGTCTACATTGTATAGGAGCACTAACTTGAGCATTTTTTACAACTTCTAATTTAGGATTAAAATTTATATCCTTTGGATCTTGATAGAATATATTTTCTTTGCTATGTTCAACAACACAAGCTACCATACAAGTTCTGCAACCAATGCATTTTAGTGGGTCGGCTATAACAAAATAATTCATTTATTTAGCCACTTCCTTTCCTACACAATATTTAGTATGTAATAAATGATGAGACACACTTCCTAAAGGTTCTTTTAAAAACTCTTCATATATTTTAGCTATTTCAGGATTCTCATGTGATTTTCTTAGTGGTAAATTTTTATCATGAACATAAGTAGCTTCAGTTCTGTTATTATAAGCTAATTCTCTATATTCTTCTAATAATAACTTAGGTTGACCACCACCACTTACACATCCAACTGGACAAGTCATAACCTCTATAAAGTCTAAACTTAGTTTGCCTGATTTTAAGTCTTCTAAAACAGGAACTACATTTTTAAGACCTGTTACAATACCAACTTTTAGGGTTAAGTCTCCCACTTTTATTTGGGCAGTTCTAAAACCTTCTGAGCCTCTAACAGCAGGTAAATCTATACTAGGTATTTTTTCTCCAGTTATAACTTCATAGCCAGTACGAAGAGCAGCTTCCATAACACCACCAGTAACACCGAATATAGTACCGGCACCAGTATACACTCCTAAAGGACTCTCAAAGGCACTTTCTTCAAGTGTATCAAAATCTATGTTAGCATCTTTTATTAAGTAAGCTAATTCTCTAGTAGTTAAAACTACATCCACGTCTTTATACCCACTAGATTTCATCTCAGGTCTATCACATTCAAATTTCTTACATGTACAAGGCATAATAGAAACACTATAAATATCTTTTGCATCAATATTATTAATTTCAGCGCCATAAGTTTTGAAAACAGCACCAGCCATTTGCTGCGGTGATTTGCAAGTAGATAGATGGTCTGTTAATTCAGGATAATTATCTTCTAAAAATTTAACCCAAGCAGGACAACAAGATGTGAACATTGGCAAAGTTCCGCCTGTTGTAACTCTTTTGATTAACTCATTTCCCTCTTCCATAATAGTCAAATCTGCTGCAAAGTTTGTATCATATACTTTATCAAACTTAAGAGCTTTTAATGCAGCAGCCATTTTGCCTGGAGTTAAAGATCCTAATTCCATTCCAAAGTCTTCACCAAGAGCAACTCTAACAGCAGGAGCACATTGAACCATAGTTATTTTACTAGGGTCTTTTAAAGCTTCTTTTACTCTATCCACATCACAAACATTATTAGCAGCAAATAGAGGTTCATTAATTGCATTAGGTAATTTTCTTTCAGATTTTTTACTTTCTATAAGTTCTTCACCGTGGTCAATAATAGATGCATAGGACTTACAAACTTGAACACATTGACCACAGACTACGCAGCGATCTTCGTTTATTTCTTGTGGTTTACCAGCATCTCCTTCAATTGCAAAAGCAGGACATACTTTTACGCATTCTTGACATCCTGTGCATAAATCTTTATCTATACTAACTATCATACTTTTATCCCCCTTATCCTATTTAGTAGCTGACAATAAATTCAAAGCAGCTTTTATGTTTTTCTCTTTTTTATCTTCAAGAGGAGTAACAAGTCTTAAAGCTTCATTAGGGCATGCATTTATGCAAGCTATTTTATCATTATCTTTGCATAAATCACATTTATAAGCTATTTTTTTGCTTTCATTTATTGCAATTTGTTCAACAGGTTTTTTATCTTTAAACTGAGTTAATAAGTCGATAGCTCCAAAAGGACAGGCCAGTAAACAAGTTTTACATCCTATACATTTATCATCATCAACAATTACCACACCATTAATTCTTGAGATTGCTTTTACAGCGCAAGTATTTAAACAAGGAGCATCCTCACAATGTCTACATTGTATAGGCATACAAATGTCTTCATCTTTAACTAAATAAAGTCTTGGAATTATAGGAATTTCTACAGTGCCAACTGTATAACTGACACAGTTACTTTTTTTGTTATGAGTTGCAAAGCAAGCCACTTCACAAGCTCTACAACCAGTACACTTACTAGAGTCAGCAATTACAAATGAACCTAATTTATTTTTCATACTATTTCACCTTTCTTTAATATAAATAATCATCAAAAACTAGATTGAATGTCTCATCGATTAGATATTTTTAACACCCATTTTGATTCGTAGATCTTTATAAGTATTTTTTACGCATTCTTCAGCATAATTTTGATCATCTATTTTTTCAACTTTAACAGCACAATATTTGTACTCTGGAGTTTTAGAAATAGGGTCAAGACTAGCTACTGTAAGTTCATTGCAAGCTCCTACCCACCATTGGTACGTCATATAAGTAGCTCCTTCTTGAACTCTATCTGTTACTAGGGCTCTTGTTAATACGCTACCTCTTCTAGAACTTACTCTGATTATTTCGTTATCTTCAAGGTTAAGTTTTTGTGCATCTTTATAATTTATCTGTAAATAACCAGGTTCATCCTCTAATTGAGAAAGAGTTCTACAGTTACCAGTCATTGTTCTAACAGAATAGTGGCCTACTTCTCTTACAGTTGATAAACTGAAAGGATATTCATCATCTTCAATTTCATAAGGCGGTCTCCATTCAGCGGCAAATAATTTACCTTTACCATTATCAGTAGAGAAATTACCATCTTTATGAAGGAATACAGAACCTTTATCTTCATCAGACTCACTTCTACATGGCCATTGAACACAACCTAGTTTTTCTATTTTTTCATAAGTTGCACCAAAGAAGCTAGGAGTCAAGCTTCTCATTTCATCCCAAATTTCTTTTGTACTATTATATTTCATAGGATATCCCATAGCAGTAGAAACTCTACAAATTATATCCCAGTCAGTTTTTACATCACCTTTAGGCTCAACAGCTTTTCTGATTCTTTGGAAACCTCTGTCGGCACAAGAATAAACACCATTGTGTTCTCCCCAAGATGTGGCAGGTAAAATAACATCAGCATGAAGAGCAGTTTTGTTCATGAATATATCTTGTACAACAACAAATTCACAAGCATCTAATGTTTCTCTTACCTCAGAAGCATCTGGGTCACTTTGAACTGGATCTTCACCAAATATATAGTAAGCTTTTATTTTCTTTTCTTCTAAAACAGCATGAGGAACTTCTGTTATTTTAACACCTATTTCAGATGGAAGAGTAACACCCCAAGCTTTTTCAAATTTTTCTCTGATTTGAGGATTAGTGACTTTTTGATATCCTGGATATACGTCTGGAAGTGCACCCATATCACAAGCGCCTTGAACGTTGTTTTGACCACGGACTGGTCCAATACCAACATTAGGTCTACCTAAATTACCTGTAAGTAAAGCTAAAGAAGCCAAACCTTTAACCACATCGACAGCTTGTGAGAATTGGCAAACACCCATGCCGTATAGAATCATAGAATCTTTTGCCTTGGCATATTCTCTCATGGCTTGTCTTATAGCATCAGCTGGTATATTAGTATATTTTTGGGCATATTCAGGAGTATAAGGTTCAACAATTTTCTTATATTCTTCAAAATTGTCAGTATGATTTGCTACGAAGTCTTTGTCATATAGATTTTCATTTATTAGAACATTACCAAAGGCATTAACTAAAATCATATTAGTTCCACCTTTTAAAGCTAAATGCATATCAGAAATTCTTGCAGTTTCTGTAACCCTAGGGTCAACAGTTATTATTTTAGCTCCTTTTTCTTTTGCTCTAACTATTCTTCTTGCAACTATAGGATGAGAATCTGCACCGTTATATCCAAATACAAGTAATAAATTTGCATTTTCAATTTCGGGTATAGAGTTAGACATAGCACCACTACCTAATGAGTAAGCCAAACCGGCTACAGATGGGGCATGTCAAACGCGGGCACAGTGGTCAATATTATTAGTACCTATTGCAGCTCTCATAAATTTTTGCATAATGTAGTTAGCTTCATTTCCTGGGCCTCTGGCAGAACCAGTCCCCATTATTGAATCTGGACCATATTTTTCTTTAATTTCATTTAGCTTAGAAGCGGTATAAGATATTGCTTCATCCCATTCAACTTCTTCTAAAGTTCCATTTTTTCTGATTAAAGGTTTAGTGAGTCTTGGAGTTAAAATTTGCGGATCATTTAGGAAATCCCATCCATAATGACCTTTAAGGCATAATGTACCTTCATTTGTTCTTCCTTGGGCAGGCTTGCTTTTTATGATTTGATTTTTTTCTTCATCAACTACTAAGTAAAATTGACATCCAGCGCCACAGTAAGGACAAGTGGTTAAAACTTCTTTTTCCATGAGTTTATCCCCCTTATTTTAAAATACTTTACTGATAAATATAATATTTGCTCAATATTAAGAAAAATATTGAGCAAATGGGTAAGCTTAAATATTAAATACAATGATGATGAAGACTTTTTATAAAAATTGAATTAAAAGTTATTAGTCAATTAGTCTCAGGTATAAAAATGTTAAAATATACTAATTTTATTATACCACCTCTTATTTTCATATTCAACTTGAGTTAAAATATAATAGTTTTGTATTTATAGAATTAAGTTACTTCATAAATTTACATTTTTATGAAATTAAAATACATACGTAAGAGATAATTAACACATTTGTATAGGTCTAATGATTTGAGAAATTTTCATTAAATATTATAAAAATATGTGGTAAAATCATTTTATGATTAAAATTTATCCTTTTTTGAGTAAAAGCATATACTAAAAGTAAGGATAAAACGTATAATTTGAAAGTATGAAAAATATTTACAATATAAATTTGATTATTAATTAATAAAGTGCATGATTTGGGAGGAAAATATAATGAACAAGGAATTTATATATAAACAATTATTGAATATATTAGATGAAGAAAGTATAAAGGTAGATGAGCCAATGAAAAAACATATATCTTTTAGAGTGGGGGGGCCAGCAGATTTCTTACTTAAACCTAAGACTGAGGAAGAATTAAGTAAGGTAATAAAATTTGTCAAGGAAGAAAGCATACCTTTTATAGTTATAGGTAATGGCTCAAATCTTCTTGTAAAAGATGGTGGAATAAGAGGAATAGTTATAGAGTTGTCAGATAACTTCAATAATTATGAAATAGATGGAAATATAATAAAGGCACAAAGTGGTGCTTTGTTATCTATATTAGGTAGAAATGCTCTTAAAAGTTCTTTAACGGGATTTGAGTTTGCAGCTGGAATACCAGGAACTTTAGGTGGAGCATTAGCCATGAATGCAGGAGCTTATGGTGGAGAAATGAAACAGATTGTAAAAACTGTAAGACTTATGGATAGAGAAGGTAATATATTTGAACTATCTAATGAAGATATGAAATTTGAGTATAGAAAAAGCATATTAACAACTAGCGACTATATAGTTTTATCCGCGGTAATAGAATTACAACCAGGTAATGCTGATGAAATAAAAGAAACTATGTCAGACTATGCAAATAGAAGATCAACGAAACAACCTCTAAACTTCCCAAGTGCAGGAAGTACATTTAAAAGACCAGAAGGGTATTTTGCAGCAAAACTAATTGATGACTGTGGACTTAGAGGGCTTAGCTTAAGAGGAGCACAAGTTTCAGAGAAACATTGCGGTTTTGTTATAAATCCTGGAGATGCTAATGCAAAAGACATATTAGACTTAATGTTTATAGTTAAAAGCACAGTAAATGCAAAATTTGGTATAATGTTAGAGGAAGAAGTGAAGATTCTAGGAGAGGATTAATAAATGAAAATTCTAGCTGATTATCATACACATACCATATACAGTCATGGTAAAGGAACAATAGAAGAAAATGTGAAAGTAGCTATTTCAAAAGGAATTGAGATTCTTGGAATTTCAGATCATAGCTATGATCATCTAACTTATGGTATTAAGAAGAATGATATATTTAAAATGAGGGAAGAAATAGATTTTCTCAATGAAAAATATAAAGACAAAATAAAAATATTATTGGGAGTGGAAAGTAATATATTAGATGATAAAGGAAACATTGATTATGATGATAAAATAGGAAAAGTTTTAGATTATGTCATGGCTGGATACCACTTTGGATCAAAGCCAACAAGCGTAAAAGGTCTACTTAATCATGCTAATAATTATATTTTTAAAACAAATAAGTCAAAAGAATACAATACTTTAGCCATAATTAATGCTATGAAAAATAATGATATATTTGTTATTACTCATCCAGGAGACAAGGGTGATGTATATATAGAAGAAATTGCAAAAGTGGCAAAAGAAACAAATACTAGATTAGAGATAAACAGTAGTCATAAATTTTTAAATGTAGAGCAACTAAAAAAAATTGAGCATATAGGAAATACTTTTATAGTAGGTTCTGATGCTCATATTCCACAAAATGTTGGTAACTTTGACTTAGCATTAAACACTATTAAAGAAGCAAAGATTGATTTATCACTGATAGAAAATATTAAATTTTAATAAAAAGGGAGTTTATAAATGAAATTTATAATAGTTACTGGACTTTCTGGATCTGGAAAAAGTGAAGCAATGAGAGCGCTAGAGGATATGGGATTTTATTGTGTAGACAATTTACCCCCTACTTTAATTCCTAAGTTTGCTGAATTATGCTATCAATCTAACTCAACTATAGATAAAGTAGCATTAGGAATAGATGTAAGAGGAAGAAAATTTTTTGAAGCGTTACATGAAAGTTTAAACACTTTAAGAAAGGATCAATATCCTTTTGAAGTACTATATTTAGATTGTGCGGATGATATTTTATTAAAAAGATACAAAATGACTAGAAGAAATCATCCTTTATCAATTAATAGACAGATACCAGAAGGTATAAAGATGGAAAGAGCAATTTTAGAGCCATTAAAAGAAATTGCTGATTGTATAATAGATACTTCTAATATGAAACCTAAAGACCTTAAAGAAGAAATAAGTAAAATTTATGCAAATGGAGAGGTTAATAATAATTTAACTATATCTGTGGTTTCATTTGGATTTAAACATGGAATACCTTCAGATTCAGATTTAGTTTTTGATGTGAGATTTTTACCAAATCCTTATTATATTGATGAGCTAAGAAGTAAAACAGGTGAAGAACAAGATGTTAGAGATTATGTAATGAACTCTGATATAAGTCATCAGTTTTATGAAAAATTATTAGACATGATTAATTTTTTAGTACCTCAATATATAGAAGAAGGAAAACATCATCTAGTTATAAGTATAGGTTGCACAGGTGGAAGACATAGATCTGTAACAATATCTAACTTAATAAGTGATGAATTAATAAAACAAGGATACAGAGTAGTTAAGAAGCATAGAGATTTTATGCTAAGATAGGCGGAGGCAGCTATGAAATATTTGGCTTATATTATAGATATTCTAGGCATGGTAACCTTAGTTCTAGGGATAGCCTTTTTTATAAAAGCAAAAAAACAAGTAAAAAAAGATACTACAAGAAAGACTATTGAAGTTGAGAAGGCTCATGTAGTAGTTATTGGCGGAGGTACAGGTCAATCAATCTTTCTAAGAGGTCTTAAAAAGATTACACCTAATATTACAGCTGTTGTTACTGTTGCAGACGATGGCGGAGGATCAGGAGTTTTAAGATCAGACTTAGGAATGTTACCACCAGGAGACATTAGGAACTGTTTGTTAGCTCTAGCTAATACTGAACCTACTATGCAAGAAGTAATGCAATATAGATTCGAAGAAGGTGGCCTAAAAGGACAGAGCTTTGGAAATCTTTTTTTGGCAGCTATGAATGGTCAATATGGTAATTTTGAAACGGCTGTTTATAAATTAAGTGAAATTTTTAATATAACAGGCAGGGTTTTACCAGTTACACTGGAAAGTATAGACTTAATTGCCAAACTAAATAATGGAAATATAATAAAAGGGGAATCTAAAATTCCTAGGGAAGTAAGAAATCAAAAAAGTAAAATTGAAGAAGTATACTTAGAGCCTAAAGACGCAAAGCCTTTAAATGAAGTGATTAATTCTATTTACGAAGCTGATTACATTATAATGGGTCCAGGAAGCTTATATACTAGTATAATACCAAATTTATTAGTGGAGGGTGTGGTTGAAGCTATAAAGGGAAGTAAGGCTACAAAGATATATATTCCTAATGTAATGACTCAACCAGGTGAAACTGATGGATATGATGTATTAGACCACATCAAAGCTATAAATAAACATACAAAAGAGAACTTGATTGACTATGTTATAGCTAACGATGAAATAATACCTGATAATCAATTTGAAAAATATAAAAAAGACGGAGCAAATCAGGTGTTATTAGATAAAATGCAAAGAATCGCATTAAAGAATATGGGTATCAAAATAGTCGAGGGAGATTTGATAGAAATTAAAAATGACTATATTAGACATCACGCAGATTCTATATGTGAAGTAATTAATAATTTGGCACTAAGTCATGATTATGACAGGGCAAGGTAAAAAAGGATTTTAGATTTTTATGTAGAAATCCTTATTATTATGTTAGTTTTAAGGAGTGAACATCTATGAGAGAAGAGATTAGTGCCGGTGGGGTGGTGTTATTTGGAAATGCTATTCTTCTACTAAGAAAGTTTAACGGTGATTGGGTTTTGCCAAAAGGAAAAGTAGAAGAAGGCGAAAATAACGAAGAAGCTGCATTAAGAGAAGTGTCAGAAGAAACAGGAGTAAAAGCCGAAACCTTAAAATATCTTGGAGAGATACATTATACTTTCAAAGAAAATTGGGATGAAAATAGAGCTGTTCATAAAACTGTATTTTGGTATTTGATGCAGTCTAAAAATATGGACACAGTACCACAAAAAGAAGAAGGATTTGTGGATGCTAAGTTTATTCATATAGATAGGGTTGTTGATTTAGCAAAATATGATGATGAGAAAGAAATTATAAAGGTGGCTTTAAAAGAAATAAAAAAAAGATTAAAGAAGAGCTAAGATAATAGGTGGTATGTATGTCTTTTTCTACAGAAACGAAAAATGAACTGGCAAGATTAATGCCGGAAAGCTTATGTTATAAAAAAGCTGAGTTATCGGGAATAGCGAAACTAGCTGGTGCTATACAAATTGCTGGGTATAAAAAAATCAACTTGAAAATTTCTACAGAATTAAATTCAGTAGCTAGAAAAGTTTTTAAAATATTAAAATCTGATTTTAATATAAATACAACTATTGTAGTTAATAAAAATCAAATGTTAAAGAGAAATAATAGCTATGTGCTAACTGTGAAAAGTGATATGGGATCTGAAGAGTTAATGAAGACTTTAGGCGTATTAGATAAAAATGAAGATTTTTTACCTTCTCACACAATACCATCTTGGGTATATGAAGATGAGGAGTGTAAAAAGGCATTTCTTAGAGGAGCATTTCTAGGTGGAGGCTCAATAAGTGATCCAGAAAAAAATTATCATCTAGAATTTGTTGTTAGTAACGAAGAATTTGCAGAGTCTTTAATGAATTTAATAAACTCATTAGGTTTAAATTCAAAAATAGTATGTAGAAAAAATTCTTATGTTGTATATTTGAAAGAAAGTGAGCAAATATCAGATTTGCTAAGTCTTATAGGAGGTTTTCAAGCTCTTTTAAGTCTTCAAAATACAAAAATATTAAAACAAATGAGAAATGATGTAAATAGAATAGTAAACTGTGAAACAGCTAATCTTTCTAAGACAGTAAATGCGGCAGTAAGACAAGTAGAAAATATAAAATTAATTGAACGAAAAATGGGTATAAGTAAATTACCCCAAAGCTTGCAGCAAATTGCCTTATTAAGAGTAGAAAATGAAGATTTAACATTAAAAGAGTTGGGAGAATTATTAACTCCTCCAATTAGTAAATCGGGTGTAAATCACAGATTAAAAAAATTAGAAGAAATAGCTAATGAGTTGAGAAGTAAAGAGTTTGATAGTGGACATAATAATGAAAATTAATTATTAAGGGGGTTATAATATATAGCCTCTTTTTTTATTCGATAATATGATAAAATAAGTTTATAAATTTAGGAGGTGAGATAATGAATAAAGATTTTATTCATCTTCATGTGCATACGGAGTACAGTTTACTAGATGGATTTTCTAGACTAGATAAACTAATAGGACGAGCAAAAGAGCTAAATATGAAAGCTATCGCCATAACAGATCACGGCTGTATGTTTGGAGCTATAGATTTTTATAAAAAAGCAAAAAAAGCAGGAATAAAGCCAGTTATAGGATGTGAAGTATACACAGCATCTCGTGGCTTAAGGGATAAAGACCCAAACTATGATAAAAAGTACGGTCATTTAGTTTTATTAGCTGAAAATATGACAGGATATAAAAATTTAATAAAATTAGTTTCAACATCTTACGTTGAAGGATTTTATTACAAGCCAAGAGTTGATATAGAAGAATTAAGAAAATATAGCGAAGGAATTATAGCATTATCGGCTTGTTTAGCAGGAGATGTATCAAATAATATTCTAAATAGAAACTATGAAGAAGCCAAAAGATTTGCTTTATTATATAGAGAAATATTTGGAGAAAACAATTTTTATTTAGAAATACAAGACCATCATTTGCCAGAACAAAAAGAAGTAAATGCAGGGCTAGTTAAATTATCAAAAGAAACGGGAATACCTCTTGTTGCAACAAACGACCTGCATTACGTAAATAAGGAAGATTCAAAAACCCATGATGTACTTATGTGTATACAAATGGGCAAAACTTTAAATGATCCAAGTAGAATGAAGTTTGGAAGTGATGAATTTTATTTAAAATCAAGAGAAGAGATGGAACAACTTTTCCCTTATGCAATAGAGGCTTTAGATAATACGGTTAAAATTGCACAAAGATGTAATGTTGAATTTGATTTTAATACTTATCATTTACCAAAATACGATGTACCAGAAGGTTACACAACAGAAAGTTACTTAAGAGAGCTATGCTTTAAAGGATTAGAGGAAAGATATAATAATCCTACACAGGAAGCAATAGATAGATTAAATTATGAAATTGATGTAATTTCAAAAATGGGATATATAGAATACTTCTTAATCACTTGGGACTTCATAAACTATGCAAAAGAAAATAATATAATGGTTGGTCCGGGAAGAGGTAGTGCAGCAGGTTCTATAGTTGCATATACTTTGAGAATAACTGATATAGATCCAATTAAATATTCATTGTTATTTGAACGTTTCTTGAATCCAGAACGTGTATCTATGCCTGATATAGATATCGATTTTTGCTATGAAAGAAGAGAAGAAGTTATAGATTATGTTAAGAGAAAATATGGCGATGATCATGTTGCTCAGATTATAACTTTTGGAACTATGAAAGCAAAAGCAGCTATCAGAGACGTTGGTAGAGTATTAGATATTCCTTATAACAAAGTTGATAAAATAGCAAAAGAAATTCCTTTTGATTTAGGAATGACAATTGATAAAGCATTGGAAGTTAATCCAGAACTAAGAAATTTATATGAGCAAGATGGGGAAACTAAAGAAGTAATAGATATTTCAAAACAGATGGAAGGAATGTTACGTCATGCATCTACTCATGCAGCGGGAGTAGTTATATCAAAAAATCCTGTAGATGAATACGTACCATTATATAAGCATCAAGAGTCTGTGAGTACCCAGTTTACAATGACTACTTTAGAGGAATTAGGTCTTTTAAAAATGGACTTTTTGGGGCTTAGAACTCTTACAGTTATAAGAGACGCTCTTGATTTAATAGAAAATAAATATAAAAAAAGAATAGATTTTTCTTCAATGGACTATGATGATCCCAAGGTTTATGAGTTACTTTCCTCAGGAAACACATTAGGAGTGTTCCAATTGGAAAGCTCAGGTATGAGAAGTTTCATGAAACAGCTTAAGCCAAATAACTTTGAAGATATTGTTGCTGGAATATCTTTATACAGACCAGGTCCCATGGATTCTATTCCAACATATATAGAAAATAAGCATAACCCAGATAAAATAACATATATACATGAAAGCTTAAGACCTATAATGGAAGTTTCTTATGGTTGCTTAGTTTACCAAGAGCAAGTTATGCAAGTGGTTAGGGATTTAGCAGGGTATAGTTATGGTCGTAGTGATTTAGTTAGAAGAGCTATGGGTAAGAAGAAAATGGATGTAATGGAAGAAGAAAGACAGTACTTCATACACGGAAAAGAAGATGAAAATGGGAATTTAGAAATACAAGGATGTATAAGAAATGGTGTTCCAGAGGATATAGCAAATAAAATATTTGATGATATGATAGATTTTGCAAAATATGCATTCAATAAATCTCATGCAGCGGCTTATGGAGTTATCTCTTATGAAACAGCATATTTAAAAGCATATTATCCAGTGGAATTTATGGCAGCGTTAATTACTAGTGTTATGGGTAACACAGATAAAGTTGTTGAATATATAAGAGAATGTAGTGCTTTAGAAATAGAAATATTAAAACCAGATATAAATAAAAGTTTTGGAAAATTCTCCGTTGAAGGACATGATATAAGATTTGGTTTAGCAGCTGTTAAAAATGTTGGAATAAATGTAATTAACAATATTATAAAAGAAAGAGAAGTAAATGGAGACTTTAAAGATTTTACTGATTTAGTAAAAAGATTAGATTCAAAAGATTTGAATAAAAGGGTATTAGAAAGTTTAATTAAATGTGGAGCTTTTGACAATATTAGTGATAATAGAGCGAGTCTAATGATGGGATACGAAAAATTATTAGAAAGTGTATCTATGGATAGAAAGAAAAATGTCAAAGGACAAATTTCTCTATTTGATGGTCTTCAAATGGGAGAAGAAATTGTAGAAGTTGAACAGGAAGTTAGTTCAATACCTAAGGTAAAGGAATTTGAAGAGAGAGAAAGACTAGCATTGGAAAAAGAAGTTTTAGGAATGTATGTTAGTGGTCATCCTCTTGGAGAATATGAAAAAGAATTGAAAAATAACACATCTATAGATAATGGAAAAATCAATGCTTTAAAAGAAGACATGGAAGCATACTTGAATTTAGATGAAAAAGAAGTTATTTTAGGTGGAATGATTGTTAACAAGAGGATACAAACAACTAAAAGAAATGATATTATGGCATTTTTAGAGTTAGAAGATTTATATGGTACTATTGAAGTTATTGTATTTCCTCAAGTTTTAAAACAATATAATACTATCTTAAATGAGGATAATATTATATATATAAAAGGTAAGCTTAGTATAAAAGAGGAAGAAAATGCAAAACTTATAGCTAGAGAAATTAAAGATATAAGTGATCATGATAATTTTAAAATTAACAATCGAAATAATGTATACACAAAAAATAAAAAGCCACAAGCTACAGGTATTTTTATAAAGGTAGATAATGTAAAAAATCAACAACTTATTAATTCTATTGAAAAAATATTACTTCAACATAAGGGAAAAGAAGGTGTTTACATATGTACAGAACATCCTCGAAGAATGTTTAAGTGGACTGATATGGAAGTGAGTATAAACTCTGAATTACAATTTGAATTACAAAAACTATTAGGCATGGAAAACGTTAAGGTTAAAAATTAGCACAAATTGATGTTTTATATAAAAACAGGTGGAAATTTGTGATATAATACACAATATATACAGGTGAAAATGTTTTTGTAAAATTAATAAAAACATGTATACCTAGGGAGTAAAAAATTACAACTCTAAGGACTTAGGATTATTAGGAGGTAGTACTATGAAGACAATAGGAATATTGACTAGTGGTGGGGATGCACCAGGAATGAATGCAGCTATTAGAGCTGTAGTTAGATCAGCCATATACTATGGATGCAAAGTTTATGGTATTAATAGAGGGTATAAGGGTCTTATTGAATCTGACTTAGTTGAAATGAATTTATCATCAGTTGGAGACATTATACACAGAGGTGGAACAATACTTAAATCATCAAGATGTGAAGAGTTTAAAACTGAAGAAGGTAGACAAAAAGCAGTTAAAATTCTTAAGAAATATGGAATAGATTGTTTAGTTGTAATAGGCGGAGATGGCTCTTTCAATGGAGCGCAAAAACTTAGTGATTTAGGTTTTCCAGCTATAGGTATACCGGGAACAATTGATAATGATTTAGCTTATACAGATTATACAATAGGTTTCGATACAACATTAAACACTATAGTAGATGCTATAAGTAAAATAAGAGATACTTCTTCTTCTCATGAAAGAGTTAATATAGTTGAAGTTATGGGAAGACATTGTGGAGATTTAGCCTTATATTCTGGGTTAGCTGGTGGTGCTGAAACAATAATAGTTCCAGAAATAGATTATAAAATAGAAGATATATGCTTAAGATTAGAAACTACTAAAAAAAGAGGTAAGAGACACAGCATAATAGTATTAGCAGAAGGTGTTGGAAATGCTAATGATATTGGAAAAGAAATAGTTGAAAGAACTGGTGTTGACCTTAGAGTAACAGTATTAGGACATGTTCAGAGGGGTGGAAGTCCAACAGTTTCAGATCGTTTATTAGCAAGTAGATTAGGAGTAAAAGCAGTTGAATTACTTCTAGATGGTAAATCTGCTAGGGTAGTAGGAATAAGAGATGATAAGATAATAGATATGGAAATACATGAAGCTTTAGCTATGAAAAGAGATTTTGACAAGCAAAGTTATCAAATGGCTCAAATACTATCTATATAATACATTTAGGAGGATATAATATAATGCTTAAGAGTGCTAAAAAAACAAAAATAGTTTGTACTTTAGGACCAGCTTCTCAAAGTGAAGAAACATTAACTAAATTAATGGAAAATGGTCTTAATGTTTGTAGATTTAACTTTTCTCACGGTTGTCATGAAGAACATAAGGAAAGAATGGATGCGGTAAAAAAAGTTAGAGAAAAACTTAACAAACCAGTTGCAATATTACTTGATACTAAAGGTCCAGAAATAAGAACTGGAAATTTTGCAGATCCAGAAGTTTTCCTTGAAGAAGGAAGCAAATTTACAATAACTATGGCAGATGTTATGGGGACAAAAGAAATCTGTACAGTTAGTTACAAAGGATTAGCTGATGACGTTGTAAAAGGTGACTTAATATTAATAGATGATGGCCTTGTTGGATTAAGAGTTGAAGAAGTTGTTGGAGAAGAAATTCACTGTATAGTTGAAAACTCAGGCATTGTTAAAAACCACAAGGGCGTAAACGTTCCCGGTGTAAAAATAAACTTACCAGCATTAACTCCTAAGGATATATCAGATATAGAATTTGGTATAACTCAAGGAATAGATTTTATAGCAGCGTCATTTGTTAGAAAAGCATCTGATGTTCTTGCTATAAGGGAAGTTCTAGAAAATAACGATGCTACTTATATACAAATAATATCAAAAATAGAAAACCAAGAAGGTGTAGATAATTTAGATGAAATACTACAAGTGTCTGATGGTTTAATGGTTGCTAGAGGTGATTTAGGAGTTGAAATACCAACTGAAGAGATGCCTATAGTACAAAAAGAAATGATAAAAAAATGTAATGAATTAGGAAAACCAGTTATAACAGCTACTCAAATGCTTGATTCTATGATAAGAAACCCAAGACCTACAAGAGCTGAAGTAACTGACGTTGCCAATGCTATATATGACGGAACAGATGCAATAATGTTATCTGGAGAAACTGCTGCAGGTAAATATCCAGTAGAAGCAGTTAAAACAATGGCTACAATAGCAAAAAGAATAGAAGAAACTTTAGATTATGATAATATTTTAAGAAGCAAAGGATTAAACAATACAAATGTTACAGATGCAATAAGTTATGCTACTTGCACGACAGCTAAAAGTTTAACTGCTTCAGGAATAGTTACATCAACATCTTCAGGACATACAGCTAGAATGGTTTCTAAATTTAGACCAAATACTCCGATTATAGCTGCTACTCCAAATGAAAGAACTAGTAGACAGTTATCATTAAGTTGGGGTGTTTATACAGTAAACTGTCAACAAGCAGGAAATACAGATGATCTTATAGATAACTCAATAGAAGCAAGTAAAAATGAAGGGTTTATCCATGATGGAGAGTTAGTTGTCATAACTGCTGGAGTTCCAACTGGAGTAAGTGGAACAACTAATTTAATAAAAGTACATGTTGTAAGTGAAGAAATATGCCAAGGTATAGGCATAGGAAGAACTACAATTGAAGGTAATGTACGTATAGTAAAAAGTGGAGAATCTTGTGAGAATTTCAACGAAGGAGATATATTAGTTACTAGTATGACTGATAAAGAAATGAATCCATATATAGAAAAAGCTGCTGCGATTGTAACAGAAGATGGTGGAATGACTTCTCATGCTGCAATAGTTGGAATAAACTTAGGAAAACCAGTTATTGTATCTGCTACTAATATATTATCAAATGTTGAAGATGGAGAAATAATAACAGTTGATACTACAAGAGGAGCTGTATATAGAGGCTCAAGTAGAGTTTTATAAGAATAAAATAAGAAAATGATTAATATATTTTAATATAGTACATTAATATTTTATTAAAACATGATTTATATGACTAAAAATAATTCGAAGAGAATGATTGCATGTTGTGGTAAATGATGGTACTATTATATAAAATGACCACTCAGATAATACTAAAGTCTTAGTGGTTATTTTTATAAACTGAATAATCAGAATATTTACAAAAATATGAATATATTGACAAAACAAGGGGTTTAGTCTGATTATTTCTTTTGGGTTTTATTTTCCGTCATATTAAAAATAAAAAGGAGGGAGTATTAAATGGCAGAAAACAGAGAACAATGGGGTTCTAAGATAGGTCTTATCTTAGCAATGGCAGGAAATGCTGTTGGATTAGGGAATTTCTGGAGATTTCCCTATGTAGCTGCTACAAATGGTGGTGGCGCATTTATGATACCATATTTCTTCGCACTAATAGTTATAGGTATACCTGTAATGTTAATAGAGTGGGGACTAGGACGTTATGGTGGATCACATGGACATGGAACGGTAGGTCCGATGGTTTACTTGCAAGCAAAAAGAGCAATAAAACCAAAAACAGCAATTATACTTGGATCTTTAGCAGGAGCTATAGCATTTGGGGTTACTTTACTGGTAAACTCTTATTATTTCCATATTATAGGTTGGGCATTGGGATATGCGGTGCAATCATTAACAGGAGCTTATTCAGGAGTGGATGGTTCTACATTCTTTGTAAACTATATAACTGATCCTAAAATGCTAATATTCTGGGTTTTATCTTTAGCATTCACAGGATTTGCTATTATGAAAGGAATTACAGAAGGTATAGAAGCGTGGGCTAAAGTAATGATGCCGTCTATATATATATTTGGTATTATACTTGTTATAAGAGCTGTAACATTAGGTGCACCAGTTAATCCTGATTGGTCATCAATGCACGGATTAAATTTTGTATGGAATCCTGATTTGAGTAAATTAACTTCTGCTTCAGTAGTAACTGCAACAGGACAAATATTCTTTACATTATCTTTAGGTATGGGTATTATTTGTAACTATGCATCTTACTTGCAAGCAGATGAAGATATAGTAGCCGCTTCTGTTGCTACAGTATCATTAAATGAATTTGCTGAAGTTATACTTGCTGGTACTTCTGTTATACCTATTTCTTATGCTTTCCTTGGACCAGAAGGTATAAAAGGTAGTATAGGACTTGCGTTTATGGCATTGCCAAATGTATTTGCTGATATGACTGGTGGTAGAATATTTGGTGCTGTTTGGTTCTTCTTATTATTCTTTGCAGGTATAACATCTGCAATAGCAATGTATAACTATTTGGTTGCATTACTAGAAGAGGACTTAGGAGTACCAAGAAAAAAAGGTGCTTGGATTATATTTGTGGCATACTTAATAGTTGGCCTTCCAATAGCTGCAGAATCAGTTATGACAGGTGAAGCTAACTTAGTATACTTTACAGAAGTTGATAACTGGGTAGGAAATTACTTATTGATAGTTCTTGGTTTAATAGAAATTATAGTGGCAGCATGGCTAGTAAGAGAGCCATTCTTAGATGAAATGAATAAAGGTGCTTTATGGAAAATACCAAAATGGTTCTTTAGATTATTCCATCAATTTTTAACACCAGTTTCTATAATACTATTCTTAGCAGTATTTACTAAGGACTACTATGTAGCAGGAAATTTTAAGGCTGTACCTTCTTATATTGCAGAAATACCAGAGTATGCAATATGGGTAAATATGGCTAGAATAGTTGTAGTAGTAGCCTTAGTAGCTGGATTTATACAAACATATAAATCTATTAAAAATAAATACACTTCTGAGATAGAAAATAATAAGGTAGAAGCATAATATAATTTGAATTTGAGCAAGGATTATTTTTAAAGGATGGTGAATGTAATGACAGGTTCAGCATGGATTTTTATGGGAGTAGTTTGGGTTATTATATTAGGAGCTGCTGGAACAGCATTAAGTAAAATAGTAGGCCAAGGAAAGTAAATTATAGAGGTAAATAAATAAGGAAGAGCCCTACAAATATTGTAGGGTTCTTTATATAAAAATATAACGAAGGAATTATAAATATGTGTAAATAACTTGTAATCAATATTTCAAAAATGTAGCGACTGAAGTATATATATAGTATGATAATAAAAAGGGGGGGTGGATTTATGAGTACAGGATTAGTAATTATGACCATAAATCAGTTAATAATAGAAACGCAAAAATTTAAAGGATTAAAAGAAAAGAAGAAACAAAAATATATAGAAGATTTAGAAAAAATGAAAATAGAGTATGGAAAAATAGATGTTCCAGAATATTTTAGCAAACAATATAATCAGTTAAATGGAAAAGGTAAAGAGTTGGTAAAGGATATGAGAATGGGAAGGGATAAAGAAAGTATCCAAAATAATTTACCTATATATATAAGATATTTAAAAGCTTCATTAAGAGACTTTAAAGGTGAAACAAATGTATTAAAAAATTATTTATTAGCATTTTATTTAACTGCAGCCTTATTTTTAGCTTTAACACCTCAGTTTTATGGATATATGTTACCTTTATTATTTTTAGTACCAATTATATTAGGTGTTAAAGGTAGTAAACAAAGATCAATAAATGGATTTTATATGAGTATGAGTATAGTACCAATGGGAATTATGACAGCAGTGACATGGATGAGATATGGATACCAAGCAATGCAAAACTTTAATTATTATGTTGGGCAAATTGTAAATAGCGGATTATCACAAGGTTTAGCAGAAAAACTAGTGTACGTAGGCTCTATTGGAGGAATTATTTTATTTATACTTGCATGCACACAATTTTATCTAGGATTAAAAAATAGAGATTTATTTATATAAGGACTTTAATAGTCCTTATTTTTTTGATAAAATAAATGTTTGAAGTCTAAATTTAATTGTTCGGAGGAAAAACCTATGTTGTCAAAAGATAAAATGTACGTTGTAGAGATAGTTGATATAGGTCAAGGTGGAGTTGGAATTGGTAAATTCGAAGGATTTACAGTTTTTGTAGATGGCGGATTAGTAAAAGATAAGATTAAGGTTAAGATAACTAAATCAAAAAAGAACTATGCCGTTGGAGAAATAGTTGAAATACTGGAACCATCACCATATAGAGTTGAAAGAAAATGTAGCAAAGAGCTTAAAGAATGTGGTGGATGTCAAATTCAAGAATTAGATTACAAAGAACAGCTTAATGTAAAAACTAATGAAGTTAAACAAGTTATAAGTAGAATTGGAAAACTTGATGATGTGGTAATTCATAATGCTTTAGGAATGGAAGAACCTTTTAGATATAGAAATAAGGCTCAATTTCCTATTCAAAAAGTAGATGGAGTGCCTGTAATTGGTTTTTATAAAAAGAAGAGCCATGATATTATACCTACAGATCAATGTATTATACAGCACGATGTAAATGATAAAATAATTAAAATAATTAAAACTTATATAAGAGCTTATAAAGTTAGTATATATGATGAAAAAACTCATACAGGAGTTTTAAGACATTTAGTAACAAAGGTAGGTTTTACTACTAAAGAAGTTATGGTAGTATTAGTTGCCAACGGAAGAAAATTGCCATACTTAAATGAATTAGCATCTGTGTTGAAGGAAAATATACCGGGATTTAAAACTTTGGTAGTTAACGTAAATAGAGAAAAAACTAATGTAATATTAGGAAATGAAAATAGAGTAATTTATGGAGACGGAAAAATTAATGATAATATAGGAGATTTAGTATTCGAAATATCACCATTATCATTCTTCCAAGTAAATCCTGTACAAACAGAAGTATTATATAATAAAGCATTAGAATATGCTAATTTAGGAGAAAATGATACAGTTTTTGATATATACTGTGGAATCGGAACTATTTCATTATTCTTAGCGCAGAAAGCTAAAAAAGTATATGGAATAGAAATTGTAGAAGAAGCAATAAAAGATGCAAAGATAAATGCAAAGATAAATAATTTAGATAATGTGGAATTCTATGTGGGAAAAGCTGAAGAGGTTGTTCCAAAAATGTATAAACAAGGAAAGCGTGCTAATGTAGTTGTTGTTGACCCACCTAGAAAGGGTTGTGATGAAAAGGTATTAGACACAATTGTATCCATGGAACCAGATAGAGTAGTTTATGTTTCATGCAGTCCATCAACTTTAGCGAGAGATTTAAATTATTTAGATGAAAGAGGATATAAATGTTTAGAGGTACAACCGGTAGATATGTTCCCTCATAGTGTTCATATTGAAAATGTAGCCCTTATAGTTAAGAAAAAATAAAAAGTAGAGAAATTAATTTCTCTACTTTTTATTTTTATATAGTAATGTATTATAAATCTATATCTATAGAACCTTCATTTTCAAGAGCGTGTTTATATATGGCTTCAGCAGCACATAAATCAAATAAGCCAATTCCAACAGATTTGAAAATAGTAGTAGAATTTAATAAATCATCATTTAATTCATTAAGTTGAAGAACTTTACCTAAAGTTTGAACATCTTCTTTTTTAATTAAATTCTCTTTAACAGGTATCCCTAGATCACCACTTTCTTCTATGGCGAATAAAGTATCTGTATAAATATGATCAGCTGCTTTAATTGCAGCGTTAGAAAATTCTCTAGTATGTGGTTGATAAGAACCTATTCCAATTATATGTTTTCCTTTATATAAATCAACTTCATCAGGGATAACAGGATTTGCTGATGTAGTAGCACATATTATTATGTCGCTTTTCTCTACAGCATCTTTACTAGAATTACTTCTGTGGAAGTTTACATTAGGAAGTAATAGTTGTAACTTTTCTATGAAAGAGTTTACTTTTGACTCTGTTCTACTATATACGTACACGTCTTTTATTGGTCTAACAGCGCATGTAGCTAACACTTGAAATACTGATTGAACTCCAGAACCGATTATGGCTATAGATGAAGCATCTCTTTTTGCTAAATACTTTGCAGATACACCACCGACACACCCTGTTCTTAATGCAGTTAAGTATGTACCGTTTAATAAAGCTAAAGGTTTACCTGTATTAATGTCATTTAATAAAGTAACACCTTGTGTTACAGCTTCGCCTATTTCACTGTTTTTAGGATAAACAGTTATTAACTTAGTAGAAAAATAGTCCTCTTTAAAACAAGGCATTAATAAAAAAGGATTTTCGTCTTCACCTAAGTGGATACGATCTGGTTGGCTAAAGTTGCCAGATTCTTGTATTAATAATGCTTTTTCTATAGAACCTAATACATCTTCAATTGTTATATTTTGCTCCATGTATTTTTCATTGATGATTAACATATGTTTTTCACTCCCCCTTAATTTGTATTCTTATTTCATTATAAATGTAAAAAAATCTAAAGTAAATTGATATTTATATTAATAAGAACATAAAAATATATTAGATAAGAACTATATAACTGATATATTATACACTAATAATAATATTTTTAATAAATATGATACACAATATTGTTAAGTAAATAAAAATGTACTACAATATATAGTGAATAGTATGCATGATAATTAGAGGATTAAAAAATGGGAGGCTAATAAGCATGGTGGAGATAAAAAAAGGTAGTAGTGAAATTCAAGTTTGTAACAAGTGTGGAGAAATTAACTATGACGGTGTTAATTTTTGCCAGGATTGTGGCGGTATGTTAAATGATTTTACTCATGTATTTTGTGAGGTTTGTGGGGAAAAAAATTCAATAGAAAACAAAACTTGTACAGAATGCAAAAACATACTTTAAATTATAACAATATATATTAATCATAGATAAATTAGAAATAAACTCCTTTTTTGAAAGGAGTTTATTTTTTACCTTGGATTTAGTATATAATATTATTAATAAGTTTACGAACTACAATAAGAGGGTAAACATATAGAAAATACATATGATAAAAAAATAACAACAGTGAAATGTGGACTAAAATTTAAAAAGTTATATATAAAAAGGGAGGCCAATTATGGATTTTAAGGAATTAAAAAAAGATTTTTATTGGGCAGGGGTGTTAGATAAGGATTTAAGAGTTTTTGACATTATTATGGAAACAGAGTTCGGTACTACTTATAATTCTTATGTGTTAAAAACAAATGATAAAGTTGTATTATTTGAGACAGCTAAAGCTAAATTTTTTGACTCTTATTTAGAGAGTTTGAAGGAAATAGTAGACATAAGTAAAATTGATTATATTGTGGTTAATCATACTGAACCAGATCATGCAGGTAGTGTAGAAAAATTAATAGACCTAAATCCTAATATAAAAGTAGTAGGAAGCACAGTAGCGATAAATTTCTTAAAAAATATAGTTAATCATGACTTCTATAGTTTGACTGTTAAGGATAAGGATACCTTAAAAGTTGGAGACAAAACCCTAAGATTTATTTCGGTACCACACTTACATTGGCCAGATACTATGTACACTTATATAGAGGAAGACGAAACTTTAATTACATGTGATTCATTTGGTGCTCACTATTGTTTGGATGATGTAGTATTAAGTAAAGTAACTGATAATGAAGGATATATGAGAGCTGCAAAATATTACTTTGATAATATAATAGGTCCATTTAAACCACATATGTTAAAAGCATTAGATAAAATAAAAGATTTAAAAGTAAATATGATTTGTACAGGGCATGGGCCTGTAATAGATTGTAGAATTGATGAAATAAAAGAAACTTATAAAAAATGGTGTACAGTTATAAATCCTAATACAAGAAAAACAGTAATAATACCTTATGTTAGTGCCTACGGATATACAAAAGAATTGGCCCATGAAATAGAAAAAGGTATAAAAGATAGTGGAGATATAGATGTTAGAATTTATGACTTGGTTGAAAGTGATGCATCTAAGGTGTTAGAAGAAATAAGCTTTGCAGATGGACTATTATTTGGAACACCAACAATTGTTGGAGAAGCACTAAAACCTATTTGGGATTTAACAACTTCAATATTTGCAGGAACTCATGGAGGAAAACTTGCCAGTGCTTTTGGTAGTTATGGCTGGAGTGGAGAAGGAGTACCTCATATTCTAGAAAGATTAAAACAACTTAAAATGAAAGTGATAGATGGATTTAGAGTTAAGTTTAAACCAGGCAAAAAAGATTTGAAAGATGCTTATGAATATGGATTTAACTTTGGATGTATATTATTAAATAAAGAAAATAAAAAAGCTAAAAATAAATCTACAGAAACACCACTTGTTAAATGTGTAGTTTGTGGAGAAATATTTGATGCGAGTCTGGATATATGCCCAGTATGTGGTGTGGGAAGAGAGAACTTTATACCAGTTAATGTGGAAGAAATCAACTTTAAGAAAGATACAAAGGAGGTATTTTTAATCCTTGGTAATGGTGCTGCAGGAATAAATGCTGCAAAAGCTATAAGGGAAAGAAACAACACTTGTAATATAGTTATGATATCAAATGAAAATGTATTGAGCTACAACAGACCAATGCTTACTAAGAGTATGATTGCTAAATTTGATGCTGATCAACTTGCTATTTACAATGAAGAATGGTATAAGGAAAATAATATAACTAATATATTAGATAAAAACGTAATAGATATAAATACAGAAGGAAAAGTAGTAACTTTAGATGGTGATATTAAACTTAAATATGATAAATGTATTTATGCAATGGGTGCAGAATCATTTATACCACCAATTTCTGGACATGAGAAAGAAGGAGTAATAGCAATTAGAAGAATTTCTGATACTGATAAAATAAATGAAGCTCTTCCAAATGTTAAAAATGCAGTTGTAATTGGTGGAGGAGTACTGGGATTAGAAGCGGCTTGGGAACTTTGTAAAGCAAAATGTAATGTAACTGTATTAGAGCTTGCACCTGGTCTAATGCCTCGCCAATTAGATGAAAAATCAGGTGGATTTTTAGCTAATATAATTAAAGGTACAGGAATAGATTTAAAATTAAACGTTAAAATTGATAGTATTGAAGGTAAAGAAAGTGTTACAGGAGTAAAACTTGGTGATGGAAACATAATACCAGCAGACTTAGTAGTAGTATCTTGTGGAGTTAGAGCGAACACATCTTTGGCATCAACTTGTGGAATAAATGTAAATAAGGCAGTAATAGTAAATGAAAAAATGGAAACTAATAAATCGGATATATATGCATGTGGAGATTGTGCAGAATTTGAAAATATAAATTATGCTATATGGCCACAAGCTGTAGAAATGGGAAAAGTTGCAGGAGCAAATGCATCTGGAGATTCTTTAACATATGAAACAGTTAGTGCAGGACTTACTTTTAATGGAATGGATACTTCTTTATTTGCAATAGGAGATAATGGAAAGGATCCAAATAAAAAATACAAAACAGTAGAATTTGCAGATGAACAAAAACAAACTTATGAAAAATACTATTTTGTAAATAATCGCTTAAGTGGAGTCACACTAATAGGTGATACAAGTAAATTAGTTGATTTAACTATGGCAGTAGAAGAAAATAGACTATTCAATAAAATTTTTAAATAAAATTATATGTAAAGAGAAAACCTCTAAGTTATAAATACTTAGAGGTTTTTATAATAAAACTTTAAATAAAGTATAAAAGAAGGTTAGGTAATAACTATAATATGTATATAATATAAATATGTTCTATTTAATTTTGAAAGTAAGAATAATTTATAGAATAAAACAAATAGTATTTAAAGAATAAGAGGAGAGGTATGTTTGATTTTAAGGGAGCTATATTTGATTTGGATGGAACTTTAATTGACTCTATGGGAGTATGGGAGAAAATAGATAAAGAATTTTTTAAAAAAAGAAATATAGATATGCCATCTGACTATATAGAAAAAATAAATTCAATGAGTTTTGAGAAAGTAGCACAGTATACTATAGAAAGATTTAATTTAAAAGAAAGAGAAGAGGACCTTATAAAAGAATGGAATGACATGGCTATATATGAGTATTCAAATAATATTACTCTAAAGCCAAATGTAAAAGAATATTTGGAGAAATTGAAAGAAAATAATATTAGAATAGGACTATCAACGTCATCTCCAAAAATACTTTATGAATCTGTACTAAAGAATAATCATATATATGAATACTTTGATGTACTGGTTTCTTTAGAAGATGTAAAACGAGACAAAAATTATCCAGATATATATTTATTAACTGCAGAAAGATTAGACCTTAATCCACAAGATTGTGTTGGTTTTGAGGATGTTTTAGTAGGAATAAATACTCTTAAAAAGGCTTATTTCAAAACCGTAGGTGTATATGATAAATATGCAGATTCAGAGATTGAAGATATAAAAGAAATAAGCGATAAATTCATATACAATTTTAAGGATATAATGTAGTAAATTTTGTTTTAAAGATAAAAAATAAGGTATATGTTAACATATACCTTATTTTTTATCTATTTTGCAGCAACTAAAAATAATCTTTCATAATTAAATAAAACAGAACCATTAGGTCTTGGAAAATATACATTTTTAAGTTTAATATAGAAGTTGTTTTTAAAATTTGAAATTATTTCTTCATCTGGGAATGCATCTAAATAAGGGACTAAAGTTGTGCTTTCATACCATTTTAAGATATCGTCTAAGCTATTCATGGCATGAGTGTATGTAGTAGACCAAATGTAGATGCTTTCTGGATTAAATAATGAAGAAAGAATATCATAGTAGTACTCTTTAGATTTAGTATTAAATCTTAAATTTTTATTATCTAAATATTGCTTGTATTTTTTTACATGCTCTAATTCATACAATGCTTGTTGGGCTTTAACTTCGTCAACTAAGGGCAATTGTATAGAAAGTACACCTTTATCTTCAAGAGAATTATACAAAGATTTTATTAAATTTTCATGATCGGGAATTCGTTGAATAGCGGCATTAGAAAATATGATATCAAATTTACCTAGAGCAGATAAATCATCTGTTACATCTTGTAAAATAAATTTAGTATCATCATATAAGCTTCTAGCTTTTTCAATCATAGCTTTTGAATTATCAATGCCTATTATTTCTGAATTAGGCCATCTTTTCTTTAGCTGGTGAGTGCTATTACCAGAACCGCATCCAACATCGAGTATTTTTTTTGGATTTATTACCTCTATTCTTGATATTAAATCTTTAGCAGGTAATGTTCTCTCTTTTTCAAATTTTAAATAAAGATCTGGATTCCAATCTAACATTTAAAGTCCCCCTTTTTAATGGAATTATTGTAATAATTCTTATAATTAGAAAATAGCATGTTATTAATAGAAATGCAAGAAAAAAATGGATGAATTCAATTTTCATAAAAAGAAAAAAATAATAATGTAGATATATTGAGATGAAACTATATTCTGCATGACAATAATGTAATAAAATCTTAATATTATTAATTTATAATTTTGTTGTATACTTATAATATAAGAAAATAAAAACTAGGAGATAACTATGGATAATAAAAAAAAGAAAACTTTCCTAAGATATGTATTTCTACTATGTCTAATGGTTGGAACTATATATCTAGTTTTAAAAAGTTTAGACATAAGTATGTTGTCTAGCGTTATTACTATGGTAAATAAGGAGTATTTATTAATAGGGGGAGTAGCGATTTTAATTTATATTATTCTTGAAGGAATAATATTGCAAATGATAATTAATGAACAACATAAATTGAAGAGTTCCTTTGTAGGTTTTAAGCTAGCCATAATGGGGTTTTATTATAATTTAGTAACACCTTTTGCATCTGGTAGTCAACCTGTTCAAATATATGTACTAAATAAATATAAAGTTCCACTAAGTAAAGCAACAGGAATAATAACTAATAAAACTATACTTTATCAAGTAGTAATTACAATTTACTGTACTATATTTATTTTTATGAATGCTGGTGAATTAAAGTATGATTTGAAAACAGTAATGCCTTTTGTTATGTTTGGATTAGCAGCAAATTTATTTACATTTATAATTGGATTTTTAGCAATTATAAATACACCAAAGATAAAAGAAATATGTCATAAAGTAGTAAGATATTTATTAAAATTTAAATTCTTTAAATTTTTACAATCTAAAGAAGATAATATAGATTCATTTATAGAGGAATACACAGAGTCAATTAAGTTTTTTATGAAAAATAAGAAATTACTTATTACTACTGTAACTTTAACAATAATTCAAATATCATTCTACTTTAGTGTTGCCTATTGGATATATAGAGCATTCAATCTAAGTGGTCATAGTTTTATTTATCTAATGACTCTTCAAGTATATTTGTATATGGCTATATCACCAATACCAACTCCAGGAAATATTGGGGCCAATGAATTAGCGTTCTTTACTATTTTTAAGAGAGTATTCCCTCAAACATTGTTAGGATATGCTGTATTTGTATATGGTGGGTTTATGTATTATTTAATACTAATACTATGTGGGATTTTCACCATATATTCTCATTATAAAATGGATAAAAAAATGGAATCTGGTAAAATTAGTTTAAAAACTATGTAAAATAGGAGGCAAAATGTCGTTTGAGAAATTAAACCAAAGTTCAATAGGCAATATTCATGATAGAAGTTGCATAATTATAGTTAATTTTAATAAAAAAGAATGTAGTGTGATAAAAAACATAGGAAGACTGGTAGGAATTAAAGACTGCATTTTTGTAGATAGTAAAAATGGAAAAACTGTTATAAAAGATATATTAAATGATTCAGTATCTGATGATAACGAAGAAGTTTGGACAAATAAAGCTGTAATTTTTAATAATATTACTCAATTAAAAATTAATGGTTTTTTAGACAGTTTAAAGAAAATGAAAATAGCAAGACCTTTAAGTGCTGTAGTAACAAATACAACTATAGACTGGACTTTAAACAAATTAGTTTACAATTTAATCCAGGAAAGACAGGCATTAAAGTCAGGGCAAACTTTAAATCACTAAAATAGAAATGACATAATCATTGTTAAAATGGACAAAATAATAGTAACAAATAAATATAAATTACGATTTGTATTTATTTGTTCATATAGATTAATCCTTCAAAATACTTTTGAAGGATTTTTTATTTTATAACAAAGGTATTTTTTAAAAATATGTAGAATATATAATAAGTATGTAGAAATTTTTTAGTTCAGTTGAAGGGAGATGAGTTGTTATTAAAGCATTATTTACACTCAAATTTAATGATGATGATTTTAATAGAATTAGGGACTTAGGATATGACGTTGTTTTTAATAGTGAAGGTTCAAAATCTACTTTTGATAAAATTACAGATGAAGAGTTAGAATCTATAGATGTATTAGTAACTTATAATTCCTTTGAAAAATTAGATGTGTCAAAAATGAAAAATTTAAAGTATATACAGCTAGGTAGTACAGGATTTGATCAAGTACCTATAGATAAAGTCATGAATAGAGATATAATTTTATGTAATAACAAAGGCGGATATAGCATTCCTATAGCAGAATGGATTGTATCAATGATTTTGCAAATATATAAAAATACCAAAGAATTTTATAACAAACAGTATAAAAGACAGTGGATATCCGATTATAGCGTTTCTGAAATTTATGGAAGAAGAATAGGCTTTTTGGGAACAGGAACAATTGCATTGGAAAGTGCTAAACGACTAAAAGCTTTTGGAGTAGAAATATGGGGATGTAATACAGATGGGAGAAGTATAAAGTATTTTGATGAATGTTTTTCAACACAAGAGATGGATGAGGTGTTTAAACACTGTGATATAGTAGTAAGTACTATTCCATCGACAAAGCAGACATATAAACTTATTAATAAATCAAAGTTTAGCCTTATGAAAGAAGGGTCATCATTCATTAATGTAGGAAGAGGAAAAATTGTAGATGAAGATGACTTGATAGAATATGCTCATAAACTAAGAGGAATAGCTCTTGATGTTTTTCAAGAAGAGCCTTTATGTGAAAATAGCAAACTGTGGGATTTAGATAATATAATTATAACTCCTCATAACTCTTGGGTATCACAACAAAACTCACTAAGAAGCTTTAATTTATTTTATAATAATTTGAAAAAATTTATTTTAAATAAAGAATTAGAGAATAAAGTAGAAATAGAAAAAGGGTATTAATAAGAAGAAAGCATCTATATAGATGCTTTTTTTAATTATATTTTACGTTGGACAATCACATTATTGACACTATTTGGTAATTATACTACTATTATGATAGCAAAAAGTTACAAATAATTCGGAAAATATTAAAAAAATGTGGGGTAATATATGAAAAGGTATTTTAGAAGAATATTATGTAGTTTAATAGTGGTATGTATTTTAGTAGGAAATTTGGGAATGACAGCTGTAGCAGATGCAATGGAAAGTGTTAATATTAGAGAGGGAAACTATAATTTAAAAAATGTATATAGTGGAAAATACTTAAATGTATCTGGTGGTAAGACAGTAAATGGTACAAATATTAATATTTATGAAGGTAATGGTACAAAAAGTCAAACATATAAAATATATAAAATTAATTCATCCTATGCTTTAACTCCAAATTGTACCTCTAGGGGGAAATTAGTTAATGTAAAAGGTAATAAAGTAAAAGCAAATGCCAATGTTATGTTATATGAAAAAAGCGGTAAAGGTCACTCTACTCAAAGGTGGGTACTTGAGAAGGTTTCAGGTGGGTACGTACTTAGGTCAGCAAATAATACTAAGTATGCACTAACATGTACAAATAATAAAAATGGATCAAATGTTAATATGCAAGCATATAAAAAAGGAAATAAAAAACAAATATGGAAATTGGAATCTAAAAAAACTTCATCTAATACAACAGAAGGTTCAAATAATACGAGGAAAGAAAAAGATGTTTGGGAAATAAAGTCACAAATTACTAAAACATATAAAAAATGCAGAGAAAACACAGGAAGAAGTAACTTTAAAAAGCAATGTTCACTTTATGTGTACAGTCAGTTAAAAGTTTTAGGAGTATATCAAACTCCAGATACATATTGGAATGGGAACCAATGGTATTCTAAATTAAAACCTAATGCAGTGACTAAGACAGGATATACACAGAAGAAATACTCAGGAAAGTCTTGTTTAAGCAAAATAGTAGGTGCTAATAAAAACCAAAATATATACAATATAGTTGTATCTTTTCCAAATAGCTATGTAGATGGAAAAAATACTGGATTTGGCGGAGCAGGTCATGTTTTATTTATACATGGAATAATAGATGGAAAAGTATATTACTCAGATAACTATAGATATTGTGGTATGTCGGAAGGTAGTGTAATAGTTAAAACCGTTTCTGAATTTACTAATTATTTTTCATATCATTATGGTGGACCAACAGGAGCAATACATTTCGTAAAATAGAGTTTAAAAAGCATATATTCAAAATTTCTATTTATGATTATTTATCATCTAAAAGTTCAATGGCAAAGGTAGTTAGCCTTAATAGTATTTGTATTATCAATAGATTATAATTTACTTAATACTAATATTTTTAGGGGTGGGGACATGAATGATGAAATATTAAAGAGACAACTAAGTGTAGATAAAATAAAACTGATAGAAAAATATTCTCTTACTTGTTCTGAAGATATGAGATGGGAATTTAAGCATGATAAATATCATTCTGTTAAGTATTTTTCGCATAAATTTGCCCAAAAGGAATCTGCATTAGCACTATTGTTTTATATTAATAGATTGTGTTATGCGAAGATAAAATACTTTGAGAATAATTTTGATAAATATGAACCATATAAGTATGTGTTTTTAAAAGGTTTTTGTAAATGTGAAATATATGATATGGAGTTTTTAAAACATAAACCGAGTAACAGTATGATTGATATTAGAAATTTAAAAGATATAAAGAATATAGAGGAATTTAGAGAATTTTGTGCTGTTTTAGAGAGTTTGGAATAGCAATTGAAGTTATAAAGAAAATATATTAAAAAAACAAGGAATCTGTAACATATGTTACAGATTCTTTTTATTGTTGTATATATAATGTGTATATAAGATAAACATTAAAAATTTGGAGGTATAACAATGGATAATAAAATGTTTTGTTTTCAATGTCAAGAAACAGCAGGATGTACAGGATGTACTAAGTTTGGAGTATGTGGTAAATCACCAGATTTAGCAAAAATTCAAGACTTATTAATATATACAACAAAAGGATTATCAGAAGTAACTACTAGATTAAGATCAGAAGGAAAAGAAGTAAATGGACAAGTGAATCACTTAATAACTATAAACTTATTCACTACTATAACTAATGCAAACTTTGATGATGCAATATTCTACGATAGAGTAAAAGCTACTTTAGATACGAAGGAAGAATTATTAGCAAAATTAGATAATATAGAGAACTTAAGTGAAGCTGCTTTATGGACTGCTTCTACTAAAGAAGAAATGGATGCAAAAGCTCCAACGGTTGGTGTATTAGCAACAGAAAATGAAGATGTAAGAAGTTTAAGGGAGTTAATAATTTACGGAATAAAAGGTTTATCTGCATATATGAAACATGCAAATGCTTTAGGGTATGATGATGAGTCTATAAATGCATTTATGCAAGCAACATTAGCTAAAACTTTAGATAATACTTTAAGTGCTGATGATTTAGTTGCTTTAACTTTAGAAACAGGTAAGGTAGGGGTAGATGGAATGGCTTTACTTGATAGCGCAAATACTGGAACTTACGGACACCCAGAAATAACTAAAGTTAATATAGGTGTAAGAAATAATCCAGGTATACTTGTATCTGGACATGATTTAAAAGACTTAGAGTTACTATTAAAGCAAACAGAGGGTTCTGGTGTAGATGTTTATACTCACTCTGAAATGTTGCCAGCTCACTACTATCCAGCATTCAAAAAATATTCTCACTTTGCAGGAAACTACGGAAATGCTTGGTGGAAGCAAAAAGAAGAGTTTGAATCTTTCAATGGACCAATACTAATGACTACAAACTGTATAGTACCACCAAAAGATAGCTACAAAGATAGAATATTCACTACTGGTGCAGCAGGATTTGTAGGAGTTAAACATATAAAAGGAGAAAGCGAAGACAATAAAGATTTCTCTCAAATAATAGAACTTGCAAA